>ENA-ORDI01000431-ORDI01000431.1-marine-metagenome-genome-assembly--contig:-NODE-431-length-29222-cov-6.437365_pt1 | contig 29222 bp, 26 predicted proteins | sample MGYA00248628_ERZ508525 | MGnify/ENA primary metagenome ERZ508525 (study PRJEB26195, sample SAMN05422138) | marine metagenome | isolation source: East of Porto Seguro, South Atlantic Ocean | place... | reverse complement strand
CTTCCGTATCTGTTTCATGTCCTGCTCCTTCTTTGCAATTCTAGGAGCGGGACTCTCTCTTAGCTACCTGTTCAAATCTCCCAGACCACCTCACCCAACGGAAATTGCGCAAACTGCGCGCCCGGCGGGGGCGTTCCGTGTATCATGCAGGCCGCCAGTTTTGCGGTTTGTAACTACACACCCTGGCACCTGGGATTGGATTCTCTCCCCTTAATGGACTCTCCGCCTGCCCCCCTTTACGGATTTTCGGCAGGGCGCATCGATGTTTTTTGGGTCGAACAATTTGGGAGTCTCGCTGACACTTGGTGGAACGGCACTGAGTGGGCGGTTGCGGGACTTTCCGCTGGGCCGCTGGACTCTCCTCCCGCTCCTCTTTCCGGATTTACAGAAGGACGGATGGACGTGTTCTGGAAGGGCGATGACGGGTATCTCTGGGACACCTATTGGACCGGCACCGCATGGGCGGATGCCAAAATTTCCCAATGGCAGATCTCATCCACTCCGGCTCCCCTCACCGGAGCTGCGGACTTACGGATGGACGTGTTCTGGACTGACTCCATCGGGGCTCTCTGGGACTCCTGGTGGGTCGCCGATCCCGGGTGGCAGGATTCAAAAATTTCCGCTGGCCCGATGGGCTCCCCTCCGGCGCCACTTTCCGGATTTGCGGAAGGACGGACCGACGTGTTCTGGATGAACACGGACGGGTCTCTCTGGGATTCCTGGTGGACCTCCGGTTCCGGGTGGGCGGATGTGAAACTTTCCGACGGCAAGCTGGACTCTCCTCCCGCTCCGCTTACCGGATTTGCAGCCGGACGCATGGACGTATTCTGGAAGGACAGTGATGGGGCGCTCTGGGACACCTGGTGGAACGGCACCGAATGGGAGGATATGAAACTTTCCGACGGGCCGCTGAACTCCATTCCTGCTCCCCTTTACGGATTCGCGGAGGGGCGCATGGATGTTTTCTGGCAGGCCACCGACGGGTCTCTCTGGGACACCTGGTGGAACGGCGCTGAATGGGCCGATTCTAAAATTTAATCGACTGGAGCTAGTGCACCAAAGATCGCGGCTCCAGCCATCTACAGTTACCTGGGGTGCGGCTTGAAGCCGGCAACCTAAAGCCGCACCCCAACAATGGTTAGCAGCAGATGTCTGCCCGTCACCATCTATGTGCTTGAGAGAACGACTGCTGAGTCCGTCATTTTGCGTGGGCCGCGGGACTCATGAGCTAAGGAGTCCCGGGTCAGCGCGGCCATATCCCAAGGCGAACACGCCTATCGCTGGTTCGAGCCCAGCAACTCCGGGAGACTATTCATATCGCTGAAGGTCTGGATACCCAGGCCTTCCAGCCCCCAGATGTCTTTGTTGGGGCAATACCCCAGGACCGTCATGCCCGCCGCAAGACCTGCTTGAGCGCCCGGATAGCTGTCTTCTATCACCACGCACCGGCTGGGGGGAACCCCCATGTTCTGGGCCGCCAGCAGATATATATCGGGGGCGGGTTTGCCATAGGCGACTTGATCGACGCCATAAAACTTGTCGCCGAAATATCCGGCGAGACCGGTAACCTCTAGGGTGACCACCATCTTTTCCCTTGTTCCGTTCGACGCGACGCACATCGGCATTCCGGCATCCGACAGGCAACGTACAGTCTCAACCGCACCGGGCATCGGTAGCAACTCCTTCCGGAATCTCTCCGATTCCCGAGCCAGTTGTTGTTCCTCAATGTCTGCGGGCAAACAACCCGGCACTTCATCCTCGAACATTTCCCACATCTCCGAGTAGGCAAGACCAGTCGTCCTTGTGGCAACTTCGTCCGGTGACATTTCCAGGCCAGCTTCGTTGAGCAATTGAGATATGACTTCGTTATTAATAGTTTCCGTATCTACCAGAACTCCGTCACAGTCGAAAATCACCAGGTCGAAAGTCGTCATTCTATTTGGACCGCTCCGTTATTCAAGGTATGAGGGCCGTGTCTCCGGCAGATTTCTCGCCTAGGGTTCTCCCGGCAAGGGCGGCGCTGAATCTGGCGGACTTCGGTGGCCGGTAGCTTGTTCGTAGGCGTAGGCAAGTTTGACCATCGTTGGGTCGCTGAACGGGCGGCCGAGGAAGGTGATCCCCACGGGGAGTCCGGCGGACGTGAACCCCGCCGGGACCGAGATCGACGGCACATGCACCAGGTAGGTATTGATATGGGTAGTGCCCCTCATGTCGTAGTAGGGCGGTCCCACACCTTCGGCGATCAGCGTCGGTTGATGCTCCACGGTTTTATGGACGATAGCGTCCAACTGGGCGTCCGCCATTATCTTCATGACGCTGAACATAAGCTCTTCTCGGGCCAGCAGATACTCGGCATAGGCCGCCGGACCGGTCAGCGCGGTTCCGGCATACTTAGACCGGTGAACCTTGGCGTAATCCGGAGACTGCATCATGGCCTCCGGCGATGCATAGGGTGGGTTCTCGCTGCGTCCGTAGTAACGGTCCCAAGCTTCGTCGTTTCGGCCGTCGCTGGCCCGTTTCGCCAGCAACTCCGTCAGACGCGGTATCTCGGGCATTGGGACGACCGTGGCCCCAGCGCTTTCCAACTCGGCGGCGGCCCGGTCGAAAACCTGGGAGACCAACCGGAAATCATCGGAGTCCGGCTCGGAATGAAAGCCCATAGATTGAGTCATAACGCCGATTCGAGCGCCCTTTAGGCCATCTCCGTCGAGGGAATCGGTGAATGTCTCCGGCGCCTGGCCGACACCGAAAGATGTCATGGGGTCGTCCGGGTCGTATCCGACCATCACGTCCAACATCTTTGCCAGGTCGGTGACCGACCTGGTCAGGGGACCCAGGGACCCTGGCTGCCCCGGCCAGCCGGCGTAGACCCCGCCCCGGCTGACCAGACCGGCAGTCGGCCTGATTCCGGTAACGCCGTTCCAAGCGGCAGGTCTCCGGATGGAAGCGAATCCTTCCTGGCCGATGGCAACCGCGCCCAGATTGGCCGATACACTGGCGCCGGGGCCTCCCGACGAGCCGCCGGGCGTCCGGGCCAGATCATAGGGGTTTCTGGTCGACCCGAACAGGGACCCGTGGGTATCGCCACGCCCCAGTTCCCCCAGGGTTGCTTTGGCTAGGATGATCGCCCCGGCCTGTCGCAACTTCTCGGTAACAAAGCAATCCCGGTCTGGGAAATAGTCTCGGAAGACCACGGAACCGAGAGTAGTGGGCATTCCCCGGGCGTCCATCTGGTCTTTGAGAATGACCGGCACGCCGTGGAGGGGGCCGGTGAGGCCGTTGTTCCCAAAATCCCTGTCCAACCGGTCGGCGTCTTCCAGCGCCTGGGGATTCACCGTGATTATCGAATTAATCTGGGGACCATTACGGTCGTAAGCTTCGATCCGGTTCAGATAAAGCTCGACCAATTGACGAGCGCTAATAGAACCATCGGCAAAAGCTTGCTGGATGCCGGCGATGGTTGTTTCTTGTAGGCAGAATCTGCCGGTTTTTTGCTGTGCCGCAGTCAAAGCGCGTCCCCTCTTACCATCCATTTGGCTAACGGGAATGGATATATGACATTTCTATGGGATTGTACTCTACACCGAGCACGAAAACTCATTTCCGGTGTAGAATCTAGAACACCCAAGGATTTTCTTCGGGCAACTCCGGAACGATGCAGACCAGGAGAAAGCAATGCCTACTGAACAAGCTGGTTCAAATAGCGCTCTAACCGAAACTGCGACCAAGGCTATCGATGCCGCCCGCGAGGAGTTGTTCGGAATAGCCCTGGACATTCATGCCCACCCGGAACTGAACTACCAGGAGTTTCACGCGGCCAAACTCCTATCCGACACGCTGGAAGCCCACGACTTTGCCGTGGAGCGGGGCATTGGCGGCGTGGAGACGGCGTTCCGCGCCACCCTGGAAGGCGGCGCCGGCGACGGACCGACAGTCGCGGTTCTGGCCGAGTACGACGCTTTGCCGGAGATCGGCCATGGCTGTGGCCACAACCTTATCGCCATGGCGGGCTTGGGCGCAGGGCTGGGAGTCCAAGCCAACATGAAGAATCTACCGGGCCGCCTGGTCGTCATCGGAACTCCCGCTGAAGAGGGAGGCGGAGGAAAGATCAAATTATTGGAGGCCGGTGTTTTCGACGGCGTGGATATATGCCTGTCCTCCCACCCTTCATCCAATCGCACGATCATTCCCCAGGACATCCCCATGGACGAAAGCTGGAGCCTGGCAATGGTCGGCTTCCGCTACATCTACCATGGCAAAGCGGCCCACGCCGCCGCCGCTCCGGAGGAAGGCATCAACGCCCTGAATTCCTTGATCCACCTATTCACCGGCATCGACGCTCTACGACAACACCTGCGGGAAGACACGCGGATCCACGGAATCATCACCGACGGAGGACTGGCTCCCAACGTGGTCCCCGAGTTCGCTGCCGCCAACTTCATGCTCCGGTGCCGGGACCGCAATTACCTCAGCGACGTCATCGTGGGGAAGGTTTTGAAGATTGCCGAAGGCGCGGCGTTGATCACGGGAGCCACCCTCGAAGTCGAGCCCTATTACCCGTTCTACGAGAATGTCCTGCCCAACGCGGTACTTGCCGAAAACTTCCGCGCCAACGCCGAGGCCGTGGGGATGCGTATCGACGCTCCCACCGGCGGCCGGCGGGGCAGCGGCGCGTCCACCGATTTCGGGAACGTGAGCCAGGTCTTGCCGTCCCTTGAACTGCGCTATGCCGTCAGCGAGACTCCGGTGCCTTCCCATTCCAGGCAGATGACCGAAACGGCCATCACCGAGACAGCGTTATCCAGCGCCTTGAACGTCGCCAAGGTCCTCAGCCTGACGGCCGGCGACTTCCTAAGAGACCCAGCCAGGCTAAAAGAAGCCCAGGCGGAATTCGCCAAGCGAAGCGCGTAATGCCATTGTGATCTGAATTTAGGGAATTGGAACGTACCCCCCACCTTAATCCTCCCCCGCAAGGGGGGAGGAGATAAGTCTCTTTCACTTTACGGGGGAAGGACGAAGGGACGGGGGTGAGACACTCATAATGAACAAGCTCTCATCCAGGCAACAAAATGAACGCCGGAGAATAAACCATGCCCATCAACCTTAGCGACCTGACCCCTTCCCAACTCGCCGAGAGGCGGGATTTGATCATCGGCAGTTTCGGCCGCATCGACAAGGAATTCGACCGTAGACGCGGCGAAAATCGGCTGCTGGTAAAGGCCGAGGACATCAAGTGGGAGTCTGCGTCCCGGGTCCACCCCACCACGCAAGAGGGCCATCTCCTAGCCAGGATTATTTCTCCCGAACTAGGTTTCAACATACATACATTTCGGGTGTTCAAACGTTCCATCGCCGGCAAGGAGACCGATGGCGCTTTTCACACCCATGGCGACGCGGTTAAGTTCTATTTGGAAGGGAAAGGGAAAGAGATCATCGACAAGGAAGAGGTAGTGGTGGAGCCGGGAGACATGGCCTTCATCCCGGGAAACGTATGGCATGGCACTGAGAATACCGGGGACGAGCCCATGGTCTTCATCGCCTTCCATCAGATCCCCGGTACGCAGCTTCCGGTCCCGGCGTCTTGGCAGTACCCAATGGCCGACATGGAGGGCCAGGACGATCTGGACGATCTGCTCAACTCTACCCAAAAAGAGGACCCGCCATCCATGGGTTCGGCCGCGCTATACTCCCGCCGGCAACACTTTCTCCATGAGCTTGGTGTGCTGGACGAGGAGATGGACCGGCGCCGGCAGGCCAAACGCTGGCTGGTCCGGAAAAACGAGGTCCCCTGGGAGTTGCCAGCGGATAGCCAAACGGTTCCCTTGATAGCGCCCGAGTTGGGGTTCAACATCCATACCCTGCAACTATCTATACGCCTGGTGCCACCCGGATACAAGGACACCACATTCCACAGCCATGGCGAAGCGGTACATTATTTCCTTGCCGCGTCGGGGCGGCAGACGGTGGGGAAGGAAGACATCCAGGTGTCCAGCGGAGACCTGGTTTTCATCCCGGCGGGTGTTCCCCACGGCCTCCACAATTCGGGCGATGAGGTAATGCGGGTCCTGGTAGCGGAGCAGTTGCCGGGCACCTGCATCCAACGGCCCGTGATCAGCCAGGACGATAGTTAAATAGGGGCACCCCCATCCCAAACATTAACCCAAACAACAACATCGGCAGGTGAATAAATTGGCATCTCTAGACAACATCGGCGTCCTGTTGCCCACCAGAGGTGTTCTGGTACACGCTCAGAGCGCCGGGCCGCGGGTTGAGCTTAACTGGCAGATGGCGGAGACTGCCGAAAGGCTTGGCTACGACTCCGTGTGGGTAGGAGACAGCATCACTTCCAAGCCCAGATTGGAGCCTCTAACCATCATGGCAGCCCTGGGCGCGCGCACCAGCCGGGTAAAGATCGGCACGGCCGTCATGCTGAACGCGCTGCGGCACCCGGTGCACCTGGCCCATTCATTGGCGACCATAGACAACATTTCCGGTGGACGAGTGATCCTCGGCGTCGGCGCCGGCCGAGGCAACAACCAGATGTTCATCGACGAACACACCAACGTTGGAGTACCCATCGGAGAACGGGCTGCCCGCATGGAAGAGAGCATCAACCTGATGCGTGCCCTCTGGACCGAGGAGCACGTTTCCAGCTCCGGCGAACACTACCCCATCCATGACGTAACCCTGGAACCAAGACCGGTCCAGCCATCCATACCCGTCTGGATCTCCAGTAACTGGGTTAAACGCGGCCTCCGGCGGGTAGCCGAGATGGGAGACGCCTGGATCACCAACGTACCGTCCGTCGACCTGCTCAATCAATGCTGGGCAAAGATAGAAGACCATGCGTCGGCATTTGGACGGGACCCCAAGGCCATCGGGCGGGCCCTATACATCTCGGTGAACCTCAACGACGAAGACGCCGCGATTTCGGAAGGCGACGAGTTCATGCGGGCCTACTACAGCATCCCCTATGAGGTCATCAGCAAACAACTCTTGTGCGTATTCGGCCCGCCCCAGAAGTGCATCGACACCATGCACAAGTACCAGGAATCCGGGATCGATTACTTCATCGTGCGTTTCGCTTCGCCCAACCAGATGGACCAGCTTGCCAAGTTTACCGAGCACGTCCTGCCGGCCTTGGGCTGAATGCAAATGGCTACGAACGATGTTGAACCGGATTGCCGGGTAGTGTATGTGGGCACGGGGCGAAGGTCCAGGCGTATTTTTGGTCTTCCACTATCAAATGAGAACGAGAGGACGTGGCGTCAACGGCTGGCAACCGAGATGGAGGAAGTCTCCCGGGAGATGCTCCAGCAAGGTTTGCATCTAGCTCACGTCGTTCCTGTCACGAGTTCCGCGGAATTCCGGGGAGGGTGGACCGAAGGGGCTTGGCTCTACTTTGCCACCAATCCATCCCGCGACGGGTAAAACTGCCTCCCGTCGGAAAAACCCGGGATATTGGACTGCCCGTCAATCAAGATATTGGGGGTGCTGAATGAGAAACATGATCAATGGCCTAATGTTTGCCGGTCTGGCGCTCTTGGCGCTGGCCTGTAGCCAGCCTGACCCAACGCCATCGCCAACGTCCACGACCGCCCCAGCGCCCGCTGCCCTTTCCACGGGACACCAGTTGTTCGTCGACAAAGGATGCGCGGCCTGTCATGGTCAAAGCGCAGAGGGCTCGTCATTCGCCCCGCCGTTGGCGGGGCATTCGGCGGCAGTTGTAAAGCGCCAGATCAGAGCTCCTTTGGGGATCATGCCGGTCTTTCCGCCGGATAAGATCTCCAACGAAGAGATGGAGGCCATCACGACATTCATCGACGGCCTTGGAGGAGAACGCCAGCACATGCATTCCGACGCCCCCACCGGGCCGGATGAGTTAGCCCTTCATCACTGGATGGCTCTCTTTTCCATCGAAGGCGGCGACCAAGGGGAAGGCGCCCATCACCTAGGACACATCGTCGACCTGACCGAGGGCGAGCACCTCGCCCAGATGAAAAAGGCGATCGAACTGTTGGAAGGAGGGGATATCCACGACGGAGGCCACATCGTTGAGGGGATGCTTGCCGGTCTTGAAGACGTGGGACTGGATGATCAAGGAATGCACCTCACTCTTGCGTTGTCTTCCGCACGGGTTGGAGAGAAAGACGCATCATTGCATCACGTGGAGCATTTCTAAGATTCGACAACGGGGGAACGGCATGAAGCCGCGGAAGAGATAGAGTCATTGCTTCAGACGGATGCGGTGCACGATGCCGTAGATCGCTTGGAAGAACTCTCCGGGCGGGCCCGTCCCCAGGATGAGCACGGGAATCAAGACCAACACGGGCATTAGGGTGACAGAAGGCTGGGCCGCACGGACAAGTCGCCGCCGGAATGAATCGTTTGCTACGGGTCTCCGGTCCAACTCCAAAATGATTGGCTAATCACACATCACTAAAGGAGAAGAACGTTTTGGCAGATAAGATTCGTTTGGGCATAATAGGAGCCAACATCCACCGGGGATGGGCGCCACGGGCCCACTTGCCCGCTATCGTGGCCAGCCCCGAATTCGAACTGACGGCGGTTTGCACCACCCGTATGGAAAGTGCCGAAGAGTCCCGGCAGAAGTACGGGGCCAAACTGGCCTTCGACGACTACCATAAGATGCTGGCCCACCCGGACATCGATGCCGTGGCAGTCAGCTTGCGAGTCCCGGCCCATTACGAGCCGACCATGGACGCCATCAACGCCGGAAAGCACGTTTATGTCGAGTGGCCCTTGGGCCGGACAACCGCAGAGGCCCAGGAGATGGCCGACGCGGCCCAGGCAAAAGGGGTCCGGAACATGGTGGGACTTCAAGCTCGAGCCGCGCCCAGCATCTTGTACGCCAAGGAACTGGTGGAGTCGGGTTACGTGGGCGAGGTTATGTCATGCCACGTCAGCCGGATCGACGGCGGGACCCTGGAACGGACTTCCGACCGGACTTGGCAAAAAGACGTGGAGTTGGGCGCGAATACATTGACCATCTCCTGCGGCCACACTATCGACGCCTTGCGATTTGTCGTGGGAGACTTCAGCAACGTTTCCACCGTGGTCAGCAACCAGGCCAAGCAGTGGTTCGAGAAGGACACCAACCAACTTGTCGACGTAACCTCGCCCGACAACATCCTAGTCAGCGGCAGGTTGGCCGGCGGTGGCGTGGCCTCGGTCCACGTCGCCAGCAATCCCTCGGTCGGCAGCGGGTACCGCATGGAGATATACGGGCGGAAAGGAACGCTGGTGGCGTCTTCCGGTGAATCTCCCAACCAAGATGGGGTGCAGCTAAGTGGCGCCCAGGGCAATAATAAACTAGAAGCACTAGAGATCCCCGGCAGATTCACCAACGTGCTAGAGGGCATGCCCCGGGGCGCGCCCTACAACGTGGGGCAGATGTACTACCAGTTCGGCCAAAGCATCCGATCGGGAGACCCCTGCCAGCCCGACTTCAACACCGCCGTGGAGCTGCATCACTTCATCGACAGCATCCAGGCAGCGTCGGACCAGGGCCGGGAGATGGCGGTTCCCGGCCGATAACGCCGCTCGGGCCATTCGAAGCGCCAAGTTATGTAAACCGGGCAAAGGTCCGGCCAGGAGACAGCATCATGCCATCTGTAAACACGGTTTTGGGGCCGATAGACACGGCGGACTTGGGATTTACCTTGAGTCACGAGCACGTGGGAACCAACGCCGCCGGACTGCGCCACACCTATCCCGAGATCATCAACCGCCCCGCCCTGAAAAAACAGGCGGTAGCCGCTTTTAAGGATGCCTACGCCGAGGGTGTCCGGACGATGATCGAAGTGAGCACCTTCGACCTGGGGCGGGACATCGAACTGATACAAGAGGTTTCCCGGGAGAGCGGCATTCAAGTCATCGCCGCCACCGGCAACCACTTGGCGGTACCCCGTCCCTTCGGCGAGGTGTCACCCGACGTTATCGCCGCGATGTACGTTAGGGAGATCGAGGAAGGGATCGAAGGTACCGGGATCAAGGCCGGCATCATCAAGGTCGCCAGCGACCGGGGAGGGGTTACTCAGCCCCAAGAAAATGTCCTGCGTGCGGCGGCCCGCACCCACAAGCAGACCGGCATTCCCATATCGACCCACACCTGGTCTCCGGACCGGGTGGGCGACCAGCAAGTCCGCATCTTGGAAGAAGAGGGCGTCGATCTAAACCGGGTCTACATCGGCCACAGCAGCGACGACACGGACATGGGCTACCTGTTGGGGCTGCTGGCCAAAGGTGTCTGGTTGGGCATGGACCGGTATCCGGGAGGTCGGGTCCCCGGTACACCCGATTGGGAACAACGCACCGAGATCGTAAAGAAACTCATCGACGAGGGCCACTGCGGCCGGATCATGCTCTCCCACGACTACTCGGTGCCCAAAGCCCGCTACAGCCCGGAAGAGCAAGAAGCGCGCCGCGCCGCCAATCCCGACGGATTCAACTTCATCGGACGCTACGTACTGCCGCGCCTCAAAGAGTTGGGTGCAACCGACCAAGACATCCACACGATGATGGTTGACAACCCGAGGCGTTTTCTTGAAGGGAACTGACCTCCCACACTTCGCGACTGCCGCCTAACGCAGAATACTCAACTCGATTCCATAATCGCTTGAGCCGCTTCGGCGCGGTGGACCCAGAAACTAGACGATGGCGAATCCTCTTGCCCCACCCGGCAGTTCCACCTGACTGCAACTGCGCCGGTGTAAGCGGGTTCGCGGCAACGCAAAACAGGAGAGCATAGATGCAATTTGGACTTTTCTATGAATGGCCGAACCCCGACCTGAGGAATTGGAAGACCCTCTACGGAGAAGGTGTTGAGGAGATCCAATACTCGGAAGAGATGGGGTTCGACTACTGTCTCATCGCCGAGCACCACTTCTCCAACTACGGGAACTCGCCCGCGCCCCTTTTGCAGGCTCTCCACATCGGCCAACAAACCAATCGCCTGAAGATCGCCACGGGGATCCTGGTGTTGCCAATCTGGCAACCGCTAAGATTGGCGGAAGAGGTAGCAGTCCTGGACAACCTAATCGACGGCAGGTTCATCTGCGGTGTAGGCCGGGGGTACCAACCCCACGAATTCGGCCGGTTCGGTGTTACGGTGGCCGAGTCCCGCCAACGGTTCAGCGAATCCCTAGAAGTGATGATCAAAGCCTGGACCCAGGACGAGTCCTTCACCTACGACGGCGAGTACATAAAGATTCCCAACGAAGTCACCGTGTGGCCCAAGCCTCAGCAAAAACCGCATCCGCCGCTGTGGCTGGCGGGAACCAGCGTCGACTCCATGCAACTGGCGGCGAAATGGGACATGATGCCCCTCACCACCGGGTTGTTGGGGGGCGATGGCATGAGGGCACACCTGGCGTCGTTGATCCATGCCCGGATGGACCTGGGCAAGTCCATCCATGGAATAGACTTGGGTATGCAGGCAATCACACACGTGGCGGAGACCGACGAGCAAGCCCGCGAACAGATCGAATACGCCCGCTGGCAAAACCGGGCGGGCCGGGCTCTGGGCCGGCTGGCCGTAACCAACGGAAGGGTCGACGTGACGCCCTATGAAGGGGAGCCGGACGACGACCGGTTCATGGAACGCCTTTATTTCGGGAGCCCTGAAACGGTGATCGAAAAATTCCGCCGCGCCGCCGAGTTGGGCGTCACCCACGTTAGTTGCTGGAGTATGTTCGGCGGAATCGAGCACGAAAAGATCATGCGCTCTATCCGGTTGATGGGGGAACAAGTGATACCCGCCCTGAAGGACGTTCATCCCCCGGCGGGACTGGCCGACGAATTGGCTAAAACCCCAAGGGTCACCACCGAGGACCTGCAGGCGGCCCGCTCAGGTCAGGCGCCGTCGGATGTCCCGACATAGGGGGACCGGGGACTAAACATGCCCTTCTTCGTATTATTCGTCGGGATATTCTCGGGCTTTTTCTCCGGCCTTCTTGGCTTGGGAGGCGGCCTGATCATGACCCCCATGTTTCTGTACGGCCCGAGTATGGCCGGCGCCGGTGCGTTGACCGTGAAGGAGATAACCGGCCTAACCATGGTCCAGGGGTTTGCCGGAGCCGTTTCCGGCCTGGCCAGGCACCGGGGTTACGGGATGGTTTCCTGGAGATTGGTCCGGTACGCGGGTATCGCAGCGGGTCTATGCGCCTTGGCCGGAGCGGTTCTCTCCAAGTGGGTGGCCGATGACGCGATCCTGGCGATCTTTGGCGCCATGGCCCTCATTGCGTCAGCGCTGATCTTTCTCCCCGGTTCCCGGACGGCCCAGGACGAGTCAGATCCGGGGCCTTTCAGTTTCAATGCCCCATTAGCCGTAATCTTGGGCGGAGCCATAGGATTTGCCGGAGGACTGGTGGGCCAAGCCGGTTCATTCATCATGATACCGTCGATGTTGTACGTCCTGCGCGTTCCCACCCGCGTCGCCATCGCCAGCAATCTCGGCATCATCTTATTCTCGGCCGTCGGGGGGATCGCCGGAAAACTGACGACCGCTCAAGTGCCCCTTGAACTCGCCCTCATCATGGTGGCTGGTTCCGTGCCGTCGGCCCAGGCAGGAGCGATCGTGAGCCGCCGGATACAACCACGCCTACTGCGGTACGCTCTGGCCATAGTGGTTGGCGGGTCTGCCGTACGCATCTGGTTCGATGTTTTGAGCTAACCATGGAACCAGCCTGAACTTGCGGCTATACTGGCGGGGCGGTCTTACCGTACGGTTAGCCGAATCAATCTACGATAACCGCCGCTGACGGCAACATTGTGTCCAGGAGCGTTATCGGGAGAGAGTCCATGAAGGCATCATATTTTGGGTCGATGGGGTACTCGGAGAGGCACACGTTCCCGGCCGAATGGCCGGTACCGCCCGCGTTACTCGACTCCAAGACATCCGTGCAGAGCTACCAGGACGGCCTGGAAGAGTGTGAATTCGCCGAGGAACTCGGATTCGACTGGATAAGTCTTTCGGAGCACCACTACTCGGGCAACCGGACCACTCCCAACCCGGCGGTCATGGCCGCGGCAGTGGCCGAGCGCTGCAAGAAAGCCAGGATCGCCCTGATGGGTCAACTGCTGCCCTTGATGAATCCCATCCGGGCCGCCGAGGAGATCGGTATGTTGGACAACATGACCGGTGGGCGGCTGGTCATGGGGTTCATGCGTAGCACCATCACCGAAGATCAGGCCTACGGGATAAACCCGGAAGAGGGCCGGGGCAGGCTGATGGAGGCCATGGACCTAGTCCTGAAGGCCTTGACCGAAACCCAACCCTTCTCCTGGGAAGGGCGCTACTACCAATACCGCACCGTGTCCGTTTGGCCCGCTCCCGTGCAGAAGCCTTTGCCGCCGGCGATCGTGTCCACCCGCAGCGAAGATACGGTCCATTACGCCGCCACCCATCGGCTGGGACTGGGCGTCGCCTATGAGCCACCGGACAGGGCAGCCAAAGTCACTGGAATGTATAACCAGTGGTGCCGGGAAGCCGGCTGGCAGCCCGCGAAGGATGACATCTTATTCCGTGGCGCCATCTACCTGGCGGAAACGGACCAACTGGCGCAAAAGCGTATGGAAGAACTCCAAGCCGGGGGATTCCAGCGTGGCCTGTCCCTGCGCCCGTCCATCACCCAGGCGGTGCAGGGAGCGCGCGCCGATGGCGAGTCCACCCCCCACGTCGTTGGTGACGGCGGCCGCAATGCCGCCCGGGACTCACGGGGCCTTCTGACATTCATCGGCAGCCCTGACACCGTGGTCAAGCAACTGAAGGAGTACCACGACCAGGCTGGCATCGGCATCGTGGACCTAGGCTTCCAACAACCCGGCATCGGGCACAAGGAAGTCATGAAGGAACTGGAATTGTTCGGGCGGGAAGTCCTGCCCCGTATTAAGGAGTTCTAGAGGCCATACGGACTTCTTGGTGAGGGTCGTTTTTGTCTCGCTGATAGCCGCGGCGATGGTCAAATTTCGGTCATTCTCACGAACGTTTGGGAAGAATGGGCTGAAATAGGTGCCGGATTTGTAGTCGCTTATTTCGCTGTCTTCGTGGTGGAGATTGTTCAACACCTTGCTCATAAAGGCGCCACCGAAAAAGCAGTTGATAGAATGACGGACCGTTGGATAAATCTCCCGCATTGAGCATCATCACCAAAGAGGCCCGGCCACAGCTAGGCCCCCTAGGTGTTATGGTGCGTTTGACTTGGCCCTGCGTATCATTTGGTCAACAGCGGGTGTGGTCCGTTCCCAAATGAGTTCAATACCTGGGTGCTGGTTCGCGAACACCCGGAAGATCTCATCAGCGAATGCTGGACCGATCGTGTCCACTCCTTGGAAATCTAGCATTATCTCTTGAAATGAGTCGAATCGGGCTAAAACTCGCTTGGCCTGAGATCGCGATACAAGTTGTTCGTTGCCATACACCGCCAATTTTATTGGAACATGGGTCCGGATAAAGGCGAACTCTTCAAACTCGGTCATGGCAGCATCGAATATCTCTTTGGTGGTGCGATTTGCTGTTAGCCGAATTTCCATGTATATCTCAGTGCCTTGGATCGGTTCTCGATCATCAACTTCAATTAGCCAATCACCAGGCATCGAATTCATACGGCTAAACTGTAGAGCGCCTGAGTTCAAAATAAATGAATCAAACATTCGAGAAGTAAAGAAAAATCCTTCACCCGAATGGGCTTCTTTGGCAGTCGTTAATTTGCCTTTGCTCAATTGTAGCAATGCGTCGCGGGGGTCTCGATATCCGAATTCGTCTTGAATCTTGCGGAAGATGCCGATCCCGCGGTCTTCAACGGTCATCAATATATCTGCGGCAGTCCGGCTCACCGTTACATTGAGAACCGGGGAGCTAGAATGTTCGACAACGTTGTTGACCATTTCAGTGAACCCAAATTGACAGATGTCTTCGACATTCCTGGATAGTTCACCAAGAAAGGGAAAAATATGCTCCATCCACACTTCATGTTCTGCGAGTTCCGGAGTGACCGCGATCTCAATCGAGTTACCGTCTAAAACTGCGAGACTGTATTCTTTCGATCGGGTATTGCCGATATTCTCAAGCACCCCTGCTTCAGTTAGCCGCCGCAAATGTTTGTTGGCAGCTTGCCTGGACATGTTAAACCCGGTAGCGACCAGCGACCCTATATCAGAACGATGCTCTCCGACATTTTCCACAATGAAGTCTGTGATTGATTGGAGCCGGGTTGTTCTGTTAGTCATGTGATTGACAACCTGATCTTAGTTTATTAGAAACTAATCTAACAAGATTGTAAACAGCAATCAGATATATTGTCAACTAAACAATGTGTATTAGAAACTATTGCGCCTATAGAACCGGTCTCTTGACGCACCGGGAATCAAATGTTGAATAATTGGTAATGAGCGATCTAGTTCACCCGATGCGGGACCTTGGTATCTGGTCCATTGAAGCCTTGGATGGTCTAGATCTGACTATAGCGCCGAGGAGCCAGACGACCTACCGTTCTTGCTAGAACAATCTTCTGAGTACAAGACTGGTGTGTTCTTCGACAATGTCATGATGCAGGGATCAGAGTTTGATTCCCGTTCGTGGTGGGCCTTTCGAACCATTATTTACAGGGCGTTCAGAAATCCCCCGTTAGAGCCGTTCTCTCCGAAAAGAAAAGGGGACGCCCCGATGAATTCCGGGCGTCCCCATATTAGTTCAACTTCCCCAGTGGCCGGCTAGGGCGCTACCGCCTCCCGAGCAATCTCCTCGTCCCAAGGGCCGGGCATGCGGCCTTTTTGGGTGCCGCCAATCATGTACCCGTTTGCGTCGTGTCCCCATTCGCTGGCGGGCATCTCATAAGAAATCTCGATGCCGTTGCCGTCGGGGTCATGGATGTAGATGCCGATGGCATGGCCGTGGTCGGAAACGCGCTCTATCTCTATGTTCTTCTCTTTGATCCGGAAGTAGATCTCTTCCAGGTCGCTCAGCGTGTCCATATACCAGGCCATGTGGTTCAAGCCTATCTGCCCACTTTGCGGGGCGGGAGCGTCTTCTCCCACTTGTAGCAGGGCAATCTCATGGGAGTTACCCACGTCCGCACTCATGAAGGCGGCGCGCCCGGGCGTAAAACCGTGGGTATGCAGACCCAGGAGGTCCTCATACCAATCCCGGGAACGCTCCGCGTTACGCACGAATATGTTGACATGTCCTAGCTTCGCTGGCTTGTAACCCATGAACTTCCTCCTATTCTTATCGCAAGTTATGCGAGAGACATTACCACATCGGCATTCAAATCCACAAGAAGGCGTTAATCAAGGATATGGTTATTGATCGTTGTCTGCATTAACATACGTGAGACTCTCGTCGATATTCGACGATTCCGGGAGCGTATCAGGGTCCTGCCAGGCGGTGAACAGACCCACCTTGGCAGAGCCGGTTCGATTTATATTTGAAACAACCTAGTGCGTTAAGCCGCGCCGCATATCCTCTTTCGATATTCCGATACCGTAGCTTCGCCGCCGTTTGGACATCAACCACCCTGCTAGGGATGGGGACCCAGATGGAAGCGCTGGTCATGGGATGGTATGTCTTAACCCTAACCGACAATCCTTTCCTGGTCGGGCTTACGTGGACGGCCCGAATGTCCTTGAACATCTTTGCCTTGTTTGCCGGGGCGATAGCCGACCGCCTACCCCGTAACCGCATCTTGGCGGCCGTGGAATTCATCATCGCCATTCTAGGCGTGATTATGATTGCTCTGATATTGAGCGGTCATATACAAGTCTGGCACATATTCGGCGTAGCCATGGCGGCCGGGGTGGTTCGTGTGTTCCAGATGCCCACTGCCCAGTCTCTGGTCGCCGACACATTGCCTCAAGAGCGCATCGGCAACGGGGCGGCTTTCAACTCCGTAGGTATGAACCTAGCGATGCTTCTGGGACCGCTGATTGGCGGAGTCTTGTTCAAGTCCTACGGTCCAGAAGGGGCCTACGCCATGATTACAGGCCTCTACTGTTTAAGCGGATTCGCCGCCCTTTCCATCAGGCTAGACAAGAAACCTGCAACAGCAGGACGAGAGCCGGTGCTCCGTTCGATAATATCGGGCCTGAAGTACGTAAAGGGCGAGCAAATCATCTGGGGCACGCTGATGGTGGCAATCATCATCGAGTTCTTTGGATGGACCTTCCATACCAGCTTGATACCCAGCTTTGCCCGCGACGTACTGGGTACCGATTCCGCCGGCCTGGGTGTACTGATGTTCGCCTTCGGCGCTGGCGCGCTTGGTGCGTCTTTGACCTGGGCGATGGTCCGGAATCTACGCCATGTCGGCAAGCTGATGTTCGCCGCCGCGCTACTTTGGCACATCAGCATCCTGGCGATATCTACGACCGAATCTTTTTACGTATCCATGGCGATTCTGGTGTTTATCGGCATGGGATTCGGGTCGATACAGGTGTTTACCCTGGCGGCATTGTTGCGCGCGGCCGACGCTGGCTATCGAGGCCGGGTGATAAGCCTGCGTTCCCTGGCCATTTATTCATTCGCCATAGGGAGCATGTCTACCGGGTGGCTAGCGGTGGCGTGGGGACCGCCCATGGCCGCCAGGGTGATTGGAATAATGGGCATCATACTGATTCTGATTCTGGCGATGTTCACGCCGAAGTTGCGGCGGCTTTAAGGAGTTTCCGGCGCGGTAGACATCGACGGGCATTTTTCGGTCCGGTCCCTCGTGTCCGAATCATAGTAATATATAGGCGTTGTGGCGCCCTAGGCTCGGGTTTCGGCCCTCAATATGGGCTCGATAAACCCGGCCCCATCGACTCAACGCACTGCCTGCGCATGTACGTAGGCCTAAATAAATTCGGAGGACGGTTATATGACTATCAACGTGGCCACCGGTATCGCGCGAATTCTCAAGCAGGAAGGCGTGGAGTGGGTGTCCACCTTTCCTGTGTGTCACGTGAACAATGCCTTGGGACAGGAGGGCATACCCATGGTGATGATGCGGGACGACCGGTACGCCGTCGCCTTGGCCGACGCTTTCTCCCGCATCAACGCAGGTTCCAAGAACGGCGTTTGCACCTTTCAAGGCGGGGTCAACGCCGCGGGCCTGCAGGTCGCTTACGCAGGCATGGCCCAAGCCTACGAAGACGGCTCCCCCGTGCTCTGTATAACCGACGGAGTGCCCATCGGCGCCTCGGAGAACAGCCAGTTCGACGTTACGTCGAGTTTGAAATCCGTCTCCAAGTGGTACGGTTACGTGGACAAGCCGGAGCGGCTACCCGAATTCATGCGCCGCGCCTTCACCATGCTGCGAACCGGTAGGCCGGGTCCCGTGGTATTGGCCATCCCGGACGCCGGAGGCCTCTATGATGAGACTGCCGACCCCTACGTTCCGATCAAGGGTTGGAAATCCGCGCCCGATCCGGAAGACGTTGCCAAGGCGATCGAACTTCTGCTCAGCGCCCGGAACCCGTTGATCTACGCTGGGGAGGGTGTGATCTATGCCGGGGCATCCGCCGAGCTAACATCCTTCGCGGAACTGGCCAACACGCCGGTTATCAGCACGCTGAAGGCCAAGGGGGCCTTCCCCGAGAACAATCCGCTGTTCGTCGGCGTCCGGGGTGATCAGGTTGATGAATATCTAGCCAAGAGCGACCTGATTCTAGCCATAGGGTCTAGCCTGTCGCCGGGCCGTTTCAGCCACGGCATCCCAGACGCGGCCAATAAGACTATCATCCACTGCACCGTGGATGAGTTGCACGTGAACAAGACTTACGCCACGGCAGTAGCTTTGATCGGCGACGCTCGTTTCGCACTACAGGCGTTGGAGAAAGAATTGTCGGACAAAACCTCCGGCAACGGCAGGGCCCCAGGCAGCGTGGCGGCCGAGGTCAAGTCATCCCGGGATTCGGCGATGGTCCAATACCGGGAGGCGATGGCCTCCACCGACAAGCCGATCAACCCTTACCGGGTCTATGCGGGGCTGATGGAAGTGCTGGACCCCCTTAACTCCTTCGTGACCCACGAATCGGGCAACACCAGGGACCAATTGAGCACGGTGTACGACACCTTGATTCCACGGGGATTTCTCGGATGGGGCAACGTCTCCTCACTGGGATTCAGCCTGGCCGCGACCATCGCGGCGAAGATCTCCTTCCCCCAGAAGTATTGCGTCGCGGTGACGGGAGAAGCCGGCCTGGGATACATGATGGGCAACTTGGAAGTGCCCCTGCGCCAGAAGATGGGCATCACAGTAGTTCATGTCAGCAACGGCGGTTTCGCGGGGTATGGCCCCGGATTCTGGGGCGACGGCCACGACCCATTCACCCACAAAGTGCTGGGCAATGACGAGGTCGACATGTCCCAGGTCATCGGGGCATTGGGCTACCACACCGAGCGAGTCACAGAGCCGTCAGAGGTAGGCCCGGCCCTGAAGAGGGCGATGGCGGCCAACGACGCCAACCAACCCGCTTACATCGAGTTCATCTGCAGCCAGTATCCCATCTATGGACGATGGGTCGGCAGGTAGCACAACCACCGAGCCAAGATGCATACCGTGTGCCCGTCTACGGAGCGCACACCGCCATCAACAAAGGGCCAAGCATTCAAGCTTGGCCCTTTGTTCTGTTAGGGCGTGAACCGCATCCAGCTATGGGGTCCGATTCCAGCTCATCGTCACCCCTTCTACCACCAAGGACTAATCCCTATATCACCCTCGAATTCATCCGTTATGGTGATTCGTCCCTCCTCGTTATGTTGGAAAATATCTCTTGGGAGGACGAAAGATGCGTGCGGTATTTATGATGATTTTCACTTTGACTTTGGCGGGAATGCTGGTGTTGCAATCAACGGCTTTTGCCGCCGATGGCTTGCCCACTTGTTTTGGTGTGACCTATGACGTCAATGATCCGGCCCATATTCTCGGAACCAACGGGGATGACCAAATCGTCGGTACATCCGATGCTGATGTGATTTTCGGGCTAAATGGGAACGATGTCATCTTGGGACAGGGAGGCGATGACATTATCTGTGGCGGCAACGGCGACGATGTACTGAGGGGAAGGGGTGGCGCCGACCGGATAAACGGCGGCAACGGCGACGATGTGCTGTGGGGCGGTGCCGACGAAGGTGATCAACTCCTGGGGGGCAAGGGAGACGACTTCCTCGGAGGCGGCGATGGTGACGATCTGTGCGACGGGGAGAGGGGTAATGACCGCGCCAACGGTCTCTGCGTGATCCTGGTCAACGTTCCGTAAAGTCCCGAATTCAGATTTACGCCTGATACCCCAAGCGCCTAAACCACAGCACCGGCAGAACTCCGGTGGTTCCTACCATGAAATATCTTTTCTGATTCCAGCTGTCGCATCGTAGGTATTTTGTTGTATTCTTAGGACGAAATGACTGATAGCGACAGCGGATTTGTAGGATCCATACCTGAGATTTATGACACCTACCTGGTTCCTTTGATATTCGAGGTGTACGCCAACGATCTTGCCGAACGGGCCGCCGCCCTGGCGCCGAAGGCGGTTTTGGAAACAGCGGCGGGTAGTGGTGTTTTGGCCCGCGCCCTGGCGCCACGTTTGTCTTCAGATGCCCGTTACACGGTCACAGACTTAAATCAACCGATGCTGGATCATGCCGCAAGCAAACAAGGACCGGACGCCCGCATCACATGGCAACAGGCCGACGCGCTGGACTTACCATTCAACAAGGCCACGTTCGATGCCGTCGTTTGTCAATTCGGCGTCATGTTTTTTTCGGACAGAGTCGCCGGTTATGCCGAAGCACGGCACGTCCTTAAACCGGGCGGCAGTTTCATCTTCAATGTCTGGGACCAGATCGAAACTAACGAGTTCGCCGATGTCGTGACGCACGCGGCAGCCACCGTATTCCCTAATGACCCGCCTCGTTTTATGGCGCGAACTCCCCACGGTTATTATGACTTTGAACTGATATACGACGAGTTGATATCGGCCGGTTTTTTCGAAATCTCGTTCGACACACTGGAAGAAACAAGCACTGCGCCGTCCCCACGGCATCCCGCCGTCGCATATTGTCAGGGCACTCCCCTGCGAAACGAGATCGAATCCCGGGACGCCAGCCTACTTGATCATGTGACCGATGAAGCAACCAAAGCCATCGCGGCGCGCTTCGGCGGCGGCGCGGTTACCGGGAAGATTCGCGGGCATATCGTAACCGCAGCGTAGGACTAACTAAGCGAAAATCACCACAGCCGAACGATGTCATCCTCGGCGAAGACGTTTGGAACGTCGAGATTTAGAGGCGGCTTGGCGTAGAGTTCTGGCGGCACGCTGATGTCTGCCAGATACAGTTCTCCAATGTGGCGTCTAGCCGATTCAGCTTCGAATCCTACCTTCGGCATGGCCAGCGTCATCGTAGCAGTCGCCCGAATAACAGACCCTGTGGCCGCTCCCGTGGCCGAATCTACCCCGCTGGGCACGTCTAGGGACAGGATGGGCGCTCCATGGTTGTTGGCAGCGTCGATGAGGTTGGCCGCCAAGCCCCTGGGCGGTCCGGTCAGACTGTAACCGATCAGGGCATCTACCAATAGGTCCGCGGGTGGCAGCGTTGACGACTCGCCCGCGGCAATCGTGGGGATGCCCATACGCTCAAGAACGCCGAGTTGTTGCAACGGCACTCCCGCCAGTTCCTTGCCTGGGGCGGTCATCCACAACTGCACCTCCGCTCCCCAATCGTGGAGACGGCGGGCGCAGACCATGCCTCCGCCACCGTTGCCTCCTTTGCCGGCCAGCACCAGGACGCGGCGCCCGGTGGGATCACCTTGCAAAAAGCGGCCGCGAGCTAGTTGGGCGAGATTGCGGCCGGCGTTTTCCATCATCTGAACCAGGGATATCCCGTAGTCCTCAATCATCGCCCGGTCTACTTCGCGCATCTGATCCGTGGTGATGAACGGGATGTTTACGATGTCCTCAAGTCCCCGCATGGTATTAACGCCATCGCGGCCGCTGAATCTCAGCCATGTCTGTTCCCATCGGTCCCTACTCCCAGCCACTTATGTCCAAGTTGGGACAAAAGTCCGTCGGCCGCCGCTGGACCCCATGACCCCGGCTCGTAGGATTGAGGACGGAGCGTGCCCGCGCCTTCCTGACCCTCCAGCAACGGGGCGACTATGCGCCACGCCTCCTCGATGTGGTCGCTGCGGATGAATAGAGAAGCGTCACCCTCCAGGGAGTCCTGAAGCAGCCGCTCGTAGGCTTCTGGAATGGCCTGGTCTTTGAAAGCGGAATCATAGTGAAACGACATGTCTTTCGACACCATGGCCATGCCTTCGTCCGGCACCTTAACGCCAAACTTCAGGTGAACACCTTCATCCGGCTGAAGACTCATGGAGAGCATATTGGGGCTGTTTTCTTGATCCTGCGCCCCGGAAAACATCATGTGAGGCGGACGCCGGAACTGAACTACGATCTCGGTTGCCTTGTCCGCCATGGATTTTCCGGTCCGCAGGTAGAATGGCACGCCCTGCCAGCGCCAGTTGTCTACGAACAGCCGCAACGCGGCGTAGGTTGGGGTGTCCGAGCCCGGCGCGACGCCATTTTCGTCGTGGTATCCCCGGTACTGACCCAAAGTAGTATTTAGCGCCCTTTCCTCGGGGGTCCACCGGCGGATCGCCCGGAGCACGTCCACCTTGTGGTTTCGGAGAGATTCGGCGTCCATCGTGCTAGGCGGTTCCATTGCGACCATGGTTAGCAACTGGAGCAAGTGGTTCTGCACCATGTCGCGGACGACCCCTGATTGGTCGTAGTATCCGGCCCGGTCGCCGACCGAAACAGTTTCCGCCGCGGTGATCTGCACGTTGTCCACGTGCTCCCGGTTCCAGATGGGCTCGAATATCCGGTTGCCAAATCTGAACACCAAGATATTCTGCACCGTCTCCTTACCCAAGTAATGGTCTATCCGGTATACCTGTTCTTCATCGAATACGTTATGCACCGCCCGGTTCAAGGACTGAGCGGCCTCCAGGTCATGCCCAAAGGGTTTTTCGATCACCACCCGGCGCCATCCTCCCTCGTCTCTCCCTAGACCTGAACTGCCCAAGTTGGCTATCGTACTTCCGAAATACCTGGGAGCGATCGATAGGTAGAACAGCCGGTGCCCGCCACCGCTGCCTTCGGAGTCCTCCAACGTTTGCTTGAGCCGAACATAGTCTTCCGGTGTTTCCAGATCGCCCTGGAAATAGGAGATGCTTCTGGCAAACGTGTCCCACTCGCCGGTGCGTCCCGCGAATTGGCCAAATTCCTGGACGCCCTCTCCCATGAACTCCCGAAACCGGTCGTCAGAGTAATCCCGGCGGCCAAAGCCAACGATGCGCAGTGGATCGGGCAATCGTCCTTTGCACGCCAACTGGAACAGCGCCGGGATCAACTTTCTCCGGGTAAGATCACCGGTGGCGCCGAAGATCACGATGGTTGTGGGATGGCCGGCCATCAGTCTGTCCCCCCTTCTGATTCGGCTTGAGCGGGCCGCACTGCGTGACCTCCGAATTGGTTGCGCAAGGCGGCCAGCATCTTGGCGCCAAAAGGGCTCTCCTGGCGAGAGCGGAAGCGCTGCTGCAGCGAAAGAGTTATGACCGGAGCAGGCACGGCCAGGTCTATGGATTCCTGGACGGTCCAGCGGCCCTCACCGGAATCGTCGACGTAAGCTTCCAGGCTTTCGAGTTTGGGATCCTCCTCTAGCGCCGCGGCGGCCAGGTCCAGAAGCCAGGAGCGCACTACACTTCCGTAGCGCCAGCCTTCGGCGATCTGGCCAAGGTCCAAGTTAAACTCCTTCTTGGCTTCCATGATTTCGAAGCCCTCGGCATAAGCCTGCATCATGCCGTACTCGACTCCGTTATGTATCATCTTCACAAAATGGCCGGCGCCCGCGGGTCCCACGTGGCTCAGACCCTGGTCCTTGGCGGGAGCTAGTGTCTGGAAAATGGGCTCCAGCCGTTGAAACACTTCCTTTTTTCCGCCAATCATCAAGGCGTAGCCTTCGACCAACCCCCAGATGCCGCCGCTGGTGCCAACGTCCATGAAATCTATGCCATGGCCGGCTAGCTTCTCCGCCCGCCTCATACTGTCCTTGTAGTTGGCGTTGCCGCCGTCCAAGACCGTATCCCCGGCTGAGAGGAAGGGTATGAGGCTATCGATAGTATCCTCGGTTGGTTGGCCGAAGGGCACCATCACCCAAACAGCCTTGGGGGCGGACAGGAAACCGACCAGTTCCTCGACAGAGGACGCGCCAACCGCACCCTGAGACTGGCTGGCGGCAACCGCTTCGGCGCTTCGGTCGTAGGTCACCACACGGTGCCCGCCGTTCAGCAACCGTTGCACCATGTTTCCGCCCATTCGTCCCAGGCCGATCATGCCAATCTCCATGTTGTTGCCCCCTATCTTGTGATTTACTTTAAACGGTTGCTTTACCGGCGGTTTTTCAGTGCGATTCCCGGTTGTGCGCCGCGATTCTTTCTTCCACTACTTCAAGCAGCATTTCGGGGTCGTGGACCATCCAAGCGTGTTCCAACACCTGGCTGGAATGGAGACCCGCGATGGTGAAAGGAGTCGCCACCGCAATCACGTTCATGCCCGCGGCGACCCCGGCCTGTACCCCGTTGGGCGAATCTTCCAGCACCAGGCAATCTTGAGGCTGGACCTCAAGCTTCTGGGCGGCCAGAAAGTAGATCTCCGGGTCTGGTTTGGGATTTTGCACGTCCTCGCGAGTTAATACCTCGTCCAAGGAGTCCTCGATCCCCAACGACCTCAACACATGCAACGCCTCTTTGCGGTAGGACATGGTTGCCAAGGCGGTCCGGCAAAAGGTCTCACGGGCTACTCGCAACAGTCCGATGGTATGAGGCCATTGGTTGTCTCGAAGGACTTGGGGGTCCTCTACCATGTTGTTGTAAATCTCCGTCCGCATCCCCGCCAGCACTTCCCAAGGTTCGCTAGCGCCATGTTCCGCCATCAATGGCCGCAGCTCAGATTCAAGGCCTAGGTTCTCGATGATGTGGCGGGTCGCGACTTCCCGGGCGGAGCCACGATCTCCCGGTAGGCTTCGATGGCTCGGGGCTCAGGTTCGTCTAAGCCCCTCATCCGTTGCACGGCGATAGCGTAGGACTGGGCCTTCAGCTTCTCTGATTGCACCAGCGTGCCGTCCAGATCGAATATGATTGCACTGATCACTACTCAATCCCCCGCATAAAATCTACGCTGATCGTCTTAACCGGCTAGGGCCACAAGTTGACCGGCGTCATAAATCAGGCCACTTCGCCGGCCATCCCGCGTATGGCGGCTTCCGGGTTCGTTCCCAGATCAACCCGGACGGCCCGGCGTCGCGAAGCCAGCAGCGCCTGCAAGTCTCCCACGGCCTGACTATCCGCCAGCACGCCGAAGCTGTATGGGGCGCCGGGAATCGTTAGATCGTGGGCGTGTTCCCCTGTAAGTTGCAAGAATAGTCCGGACCCTGGACCGCCCTTGTGGAGCTGGCCGGTGGAATGCAGAAAACGAGGGCCGTATCCCATGGTTGTCGCGATGCCGTGCCTCTCGGTCACCTTACGCCGCAGGTCGTCCAAGGCTTGATCGACTTGGGGCGTCTGCCGGATGTAGGCCATAATGACCAGGTAGTCGCCCGGTCCGGCCTGGGACAGCAGATCGCCCAAAGATGACGACACCTCCATCGGCGGAAGCTCGCCTGACCTTTCAAACTGGCCCAATACACTGTCGGTCATGTCCTTAGCCGCTTGCACGTTCGGCTGGTCAAAGGGATTTATGCCCAAGATGGAGCCGGCGACAGCCGTAGCCATTTCCCAACGGAAAAACTCGGCGCCCACGTCGTACTTGTCCCTTAGATTCAATCGCACCAATGGCTGTCCCGACTCCTGGATGGCTTGTACCGCTCTGTCGGATTCATCGTTTTCGTCGCCATCCAGACGCAGGTAGACGAATAGGCGGTCGCCGCCATAATGGTTCGGGGACGCCAATGGCTCTCCCGCCACCGGAATGATGCCTAGTCCTTCCTTGCCGGTGCTTTCCGCGATGAGTTGCTCCACCCACAACCCAAAGCTGCCGATCGAAGGCGATGTGACCAAGGTGAGCTTGTCCCGCCCCTGTTGCGCCAGGACACCCATCACCGCTCCGAGCCAGGCCCCAGGATTCTCTTGGACCGTAACTGTGGAAACTGTCTCTTCCCGCATCCGGTCGGCCCGGTCGATCAATCTCGATAGGTCTAGTCCGATCAGCGCCGCCGGGACCAGGCCGAAGTAGGACAGCACGGAATAACGCCCGCCGATCTCCGGGGGATTGGCGAAGACCCGGCGGAATCCTTGATCTATCGCCAGCTTCTCCAGTGAGGTACCAGAGTCGGTTACAGCAATGAAATGTTGACCGGCGCCATCCTTTCCGGCGGCTTTCTCCACCAAGCCCCTAAAGTAGTCGTAAAACATGTTGGGCTCGGTGGTCGAGCCGGACTTAGAAGAAACCAGAAAGAGGGTGTGCGCCGGATCGATAGCATCGGTTACCGACTGCACCCAACGGGGAACCGTGGAGTCCAAAACGATTAATTCGGGATAGCCGGGAGCGCTGCTGAAGGTCTGACGCAGCACTTCCGGACCCAAACTGCTACCCCCCATTCCCAGCAGAACAACGTGGCGGATGCCGGCGTCGCGAACCTCCTGGGCCAACGCCTGCATGGCCGGCGTTTGCACACGCATGGCATCGGTGACCGTGAGCCACCCCAAACGGTTGGTAATCTCGGTGGGGTCCGGCTTCCATACTGTATGGTCCCCGCTCCAGATACGGGAAATAACCCGGCGGCTTTGTAGGCCGGACAGCGCAGATTCTACGCCGGCCAGGTAATCCCCGAGACTAGCTCCTGGATGTTCGTGTTGTGAGGTCATCAGAGAGACCTTCCCGTTCCGGATATGCGTCTGTGGGAGGCCGGACCGGTCTACCAAGAGCCGGCCTACGAGGCCCCAGGGCGTTCTGTTCAGCTTTTATTCCGTTTCACCAAGGATTCTGCTTCATCCGCCATGTGTTGGGCGGTGAGGCCGAACTTCTCATAAATGATTCCGGCGGGAGCCGACGCGCCGAAGTGGGAGATTCCTAATGTAACGCCGTCGGCGCCAACATATCGGTCCCATCCCATGGGCGTAGCCGCTTCAATCGAGACCCTCGCCCGGATGTTGGATGGCAAAACGCGCTCCCGATAGTCAGCAAGTTGTTCATCAAACAGTTCCCAAGAAGGCAGCGAGACTACCCGGGACGATATGCCCTTTTCCTCTAATATTTTTGCCGCGTCCAATGCGATGTGTACCTCGGAGCCGGTGCCTATCAGTATGGCTGCCGGATCTTCAGAACTCTCCCAAAGGACGTACCCCCCTCGCTGGACTCCCGACGCCTCAGCATAGGTCTCGCGATTCAACACCGGAAGGTTTTGCCGTCCCATGACCATCACGGTGGGTCCGGTGCGGCGTTCCAAGGCAACCTTCCACGCCTCGGCGGTTTCAGTAGCGTCGGCAGGACGTAATACCACCACGTTTGGAACAGCGCGAAGGCCCAAGAGTTGTTCGATGGGCTGGTGGGTTGGCCCGTCTTCTCCCAGACCGATGGAATCATGTGTGAATATGAACACCACCCTCAGGTCCATCAACGCGGCGAGGCGGATGGGAGGGCGCATGTAATCGGAAAAGAGCAGGAAGGTGGCCGTATAAGGAATCGCGCCGCCGTGGAGCGCCATTCCGTTGGCGACGGACCCCATGGCGTGCTCTCGAACGCCGAAGTGCATGTTGTGACCGCCGTACTCCTCAGCACTGTAGTGACCCTGGCCGTTTAGAATCGTTCGGGTGGAGGGGGCCAGATCGGCCGAACCCCCAATAAGGAAATCCACCCGTTCCGCGATGGCGTTCATCACCCGGCCTGAAGCGTCGCGCGTTGCTATCGGCCTATCCGCGCCGTCAAACAGTCCGCCCAACTCTTGGTCCCATCCTTCAGGCAGATTCCCAGTTAATGCTGCTTCAAGCTGGGCAGCTTCGCCGGGATATTCCCGGCGGTAATCCTCCATCCGGGATTGCCATTCTTCCTGGCTGCCACGGCCCCTATCTCCCGCCAGGGAGAAGTGGGTCTGAGCTTCTTCGGGAATCGTAAAGGGCTCTTCGTAGGGCCAACCCAGCCGCTCCCTGGTCAGAAGAATTTCTTCTTGGCCCAGAGGCTCTCCGTGAGCCGAGCCGGTGCCGGCTTTGTTGGGGCTTCCGTAGCCTATCACGGTGCGGCAAACGATCAGGCTAGGGCGGGCAGTCTCCGCTTGGGCCTCCCGGATCGCCGCGTCCACGGCGGCTCGGTCCATACCTTCGATGGGACCTACGACGTGCCAGCCGTAAGCCTGGAACCGTTGCGCAACGTTCTCGGTGAAGGAGATATCGGTGTCGCCTTCGATGGAAATGTCGTTGTCGTCGTACAGATAGATCAGCTTGCCCAGGCGCAGAGTACCCGCCAAGGAAGCCGCTTCGGAGGCCACCCCTTCTTGTAGGTCTCCATCGGAGACGATGGCGTAAGTGTGATGGTTTATGATTTCGTGTCCGGGGCGGTTGTACCGTTCGGCCAGCCACCGCTCAGCGATGGCCATACCAACCCCGTTGGCGAATCCTTGGCCCAATGGACCGGTAGTGGCCTCAACGCCAGGCGTCAATCCATACTCCGGATGGCCGGGTGTCTTACTGCCCCACTGCCTAAACTGCTTCAACTCATCCAGGGGCAGGTCATATCCGGTGAGGTGCAGCAAGGAATACAACAAAGCCGAAGCATGTCCCGCCGAGAGAATGAACCGGTCCCGGTCCGGCCAACTGGGGTCGCTGGGGTTGTGCTTGAGAAAGCGGTCCCAAAGTACGTACGCCATCGGCGCGGCCCCCATGGGCGCGCCGGGATGGCCGGAGTTAGCTTTTTGTACCGTGTCCACGGAAAGGAACCTGATGGTGTTGATGCAAAGCTCGTCCAGCTTCGGACTGGCCATATTTCCACTCCTCCGATTCGCGGTCTAGCAGCTTGAGCCCACTAGCCACCAGCCAAGGTTACACTCTTGGCCGCGACGGGTAAATTATATAAGGAAAAGTGGGATTCGGCACGGTTCCTCTGTAGGCGTTCAGCGATAATGGGACACTTTTAAGGGGAGAAAAACATGAGAGTGGTGGTGGGTTTGGACTCCTGGT
>ENA-ORDI01000430-ORDI01000430.1-marine-metagenome-genome-assembly--contig:-NODE-430-length-29242-cov-3.767735_pt1 | contig 29242 bp, 34 predicted proteins | sample MGYA00248628_ERZ508525 | MGnify/ENA primary metagenome ERZ508525 (study PRJEB26195, sample SAMN05422138) | marine metagenome | isolation source: East of Porto Seguro, South Atlantic Ocean | place... | reverse complement strand
GATGGACCGGTACCAGGAATGGATCACTTAAGGCCTAAAGAAAGAGACATTAGAAATGCATTTGTAAATCCACCTAATACTGAAAGAGTAAACTTAATTGGAGAAATCGCAGGATTAGGTTACAAACATGGAGATACACAAGTACAATTAGGTGGATTAAACCCCGATGATCAGTTGCTATGGGAAGACATAAATTGGTTTAAATCATTAACTGATTTACCAATTGTTATAAAAGGATTGCTATCTGCACATGACGCAAAAAAAGCAGTAGAGTACGGAGCTGATGGTATTGTAGTTAGCAACCATGGTGCACGAGGGGTTGATACACTTATGCCTAGTCTTCAGTCATTACCTGAAGTAGTAAAAGCTGTAGATGGCAAATGTGAAGTATATTTAGATGGTGGGATTAGAAGAGGTACAGACATATTAAAAGCTTTAGCATTTGGAGCCAAAGCAGTAATGATTGGGCGACCTTTTTACTGGGGATTAGCTGTTGGGGGTGAAAATGGAGTCAGAGATGTTATTCAAATATTAAAAGAAGAATTAGAGGTGGCAATGAAATATTGCGGCATAACTGATGTTGAAAACATAAACCCTGATTTACTATCATATAATTTTAGTTAACTTAAATGGATAGATTATGAAATTTGGCAATTATACAATTAACAATCCGGAATCTTTTGAAACTCCAGAATATGTAATATTTGAAAACATATTACAACATAACATAGATACAATTTTATCTATGGTAAAAACACCTTCAAGATTAATTCCTCACGCAAAAACACATAAATCTAGAGAAATGCTAAACTTTCAAATTGCCAGGGGAATAACACGACATAAAACATCTACTTTAGAAGAAATTCAAATCCTCTCTGAATGTAATCCTGAAGAACTTATTCTTGCTTATCCTCTGGCGTCAGAAATAAAAGCAAAAAGATATAGTGAAATCATTAATCAGAATAAAAACATAAAATATAGTGCTATTGCTGGTACAGTCTACCATCTAGATATTTTGTCACAGATTGAAAATCTTGATGGAGTTTATATCGATTTAGATACTGGAATGCATAGAACTGGGATAGATGTAAACGAATCTGATGAATTACTCAAAAAATTATTTACTGATTCTAATTTAAATTTTAAAGGGATTCATGGATATGACGGACATTTGGTTGGAATTACAGATTTAGAACAAAAAAAAGAACATGTGAGAGAAAGTATCAATATAATAGAGCAATTTAGAGATAAAATTTCAAACTACACATCTCAAACAGATTATGACATTATTGTTGGAGGTTCTTGGTCATTTCAATATTACTTGGATGATACTGATTATAAAGTTTCACCTGGAACATGGATTTATTGGGATTCAAATAATATCAAGCAACCAGACTTAAATTTCCAGGTAGCAGGACTAGTATTAGGCCAAGTTATTGACGAGGACAAAATAAGAAAAACTGTAACTGTAGATATTGGTGCAAAATCTATTTCTTGTGATCCTTTAACTCCAGCCAGATTTACAATAGAAGGGAAACCAGATGCAGAGCTTATTTCTCAAAATGAAGAACATGGTGTTATAGAACTAAATGGTGAAAATCTCAATGTAGGAGATTATATACTTGGCTCTCCAGGACATGCCTGTACAGTCCCTCCCAAATACCCACATGGACTAAAAATAGACACAGAGGGCAATATATCTGGAAAAATAACTAGTGATGCTAGAGACAGAAAATAATTTATTTAAATCAGTCATTTTCTAATAGATTAAAATTATTAAATTGATTTTTAATCTTTCTCATATTAAGTGCATTATAAATTAAAATAGATGATATTGAGTGTTAAAAGTTATTGGGATTTATTTTGGGATAAAACTATTGATAACTATTGGGAATTTACAAAGTAATAATATATAAGTAATAAGTATCATTCTTATTTATTAATTTCTATTTAATAAGGTTTACTATATTAATTTAGATGGGGTTGTTAAGAGAAAGACTTTTAAAAAAGATTTATTTATTTTTATCTATGATTTTCTTTTTTGGCATATCAGCATTAATCTTGAGTGGATTCTCTTTCATCCAAAGTGCCATTAATTTTTCATACCTATCTTTATTGGAGACCTTATCAAATTCTTTAAACCATTCAAAAAGTATAGTGTGAGATATTGGGATTTGTTCTTTTGGTAAATCTAATTGTTGAATATATCTAAAGGCAATACGAGGAGTGATATATGGAACTAAATCATATAATTCTTTTGCTTGTTTCTTTGCTTCTGAATATCTTGTTTTAGGCATTACCACTCATCTTTTTCACTAATTCTATCTGAATAATTTATTTATTATCCTCCATAAATTTTTTTACAAAATCTTTATGTTCTTTAGTTTGCCTGGCCTGTGAAAAGATATTCCCTTCGATTTCTAAAACTTTATCATAATCTTTATGATAGTTATTGAAAATCATTTCTTTTATAACTTTATTATGCCAATTGGAATTTTCCGAGATATTCTTGCTTATCTTCAATGATTTATTATACAAATCATCCGGTTCATAACTTTTAGATATTAATCCTATTCTTTCAGCTTCTTCTCCATCAAGAAATTTTCCTGTTAACATTAATTCTGAAGCTGTACTAATCCCAACAATATCTGACAATCGACGTGTACTGCCATATTCAGGTGTTAATCCTATTTTTACAAATCTAAAAGAAATTTTTGCATCTTTAGATGCCAATCTAATATCAGCAAATAAAAATAATGTTATACCCATTCCTACTGCAAAACCATTTATAGCAGCAATTATTGGCTTTGATCTGATAAACAAATCAATTAAGTCATTCCATGAAAGAGGCAATCTTTTTTTCGTGTTTCCTTCCTGAAAATCAGCAACATCTGCTCCAGCGCTGAATGCTTTTCCGTTACCTGTTATAAGAATAGAATTTACAGTTGAAGATGCATTAAATTCTTCTATCTGAGAATAAAGTGCATCAGACAATTCATTATTAAAGGCATTTAATGATTCTGGTCTATTTAATTTTATAATTCCAACTTTATCTTCAATTTGTACTTCAATTACTCTAGGCATTTATTTTTTCTCCAATTCCTTTTGTTTTAGCTATTTCACAAACATTAATAGCAGTAACCAAATCCCATAAAGCTAATCCTTGAGATTCAAAAATTGTTATATCTTTAAAATTTCGTTTGAATCTGTCAGGGAATTTTAATACATCTGAAAAATTAATAATATTTCTCCACTGAATTAATCCTAAAGATTCAGGATAAATCAAATCACCACATTCCATTTTAGCCTGATCAATATCATCAACAAAAATTTTATCTGCTTTTAAAATTGTTTTTGTATCTAATTCCCTTCTTAAAGAATGATTAGATCCTGCAGCATTTATATGAACACCAGATTCAATAATTTCACTATTAATTACCGGGGTTTTAGAATTAGTTATCACAGAAATAATATCTATATTATTAACATTTGATTCAATATCCGCTACAGGAGTTAATTTTGATTTCATTGCAGATGAATAATTATTAATAAAATTCATCCTGTTTTCTTCAGCTCTACTATAAACATATATTTCATCTAATTCAAAAACTCTATCCAATGCTAAAGCCTGCGTATAAGCCTGATAACCTGTACCTATTAATAAAACTTTTTTTGAATCTTTTTTTGCCAAGTATTTACTTGCTACACCTGAAGCTGCTCCAGTTCTAAATTGCCCCAAAGCATTAGCCTCCATTATGGCAATCATTTCACCATTTAAAGCGTTCATTATGTGAAAATAAAATTTTGTCCCGTTTTTACTTGGAACGTATACTTTTAATCCTGTCAAATTTTGTTTATCTATACCCGCCGACATATAATTTAAACTTGATGATCCCACAGGCAATCTTTCACGTGGTTTAGTAACTGCATCGCCTAAGGCTATTAATTGAAACGCTTCTTCAACAGAATTTAGTGCTAATTCCATATTTATTATTTTTTTAATTTCTGTTTCTGTTAAATATAATGCCATCTTTGTTATATATTGAAAAAATGATTTAGAGGACCATGCCCTTTTCCAATTTCCACAGATGATTTAATAGCTGAATATACATATTTCTGACTATTAATCACACTATTTTTTATATCTACACCTTTTGCTAATTCTGCTGCAATAGCAGATGAAAAAGTACATCCTGTTCCATGAGTGTTTTTTGTATGTATTCTTTTTTGTGGTAATTCAAGAATCATACCCTGCCCTTGTTCAAAAAGTATATCTATAGGATCGCCAGTTAAATGCCCTCCTTTTAAAAGTAAATATTCAGGGCCTAATTTTAAAATATTTGTACTTGCTGCTATCATATCATCTCTGTTGGTAATTTTAATTCCTGACAAAACTTCTGCTTCAGGAATATTGGGAGTAAGAATTCTGCATAGAGGTATCAAATTATTCTTTAATTTACTTATTGCATCATCAGAAATTAGCTGATCACCACTTTTTGCAATCATAACGGGATCCAATACTATCGGAACATTATTAATTTGTGACAGCAATTTACTAATTAAAACTACTACTTCAGGGTTCCCTAACATTCCTATTTTAACTGAATCTGGGTAAATATCATTTATTAAAGTTTCAAACTGGTTAGTTATAATTTCATTACTTAATATTTCAACATCTTTAACTTCTAAAGTATTTTGAGCAGTTACAACAGTTATAACACAAGTACCATAAACTCCTAAAGATGCAAAAGTTTTTAAATCAGCCTGTATACCAGCACCTGCTCCAGAATCAGAACCTGCAATTGTCATGGCAATATTATTCTTTATCATTTTCTGTACTCTTTACAAATAATTTTTGCCCTTCAAAATAATCTTGTTTGTTATTTAAATCAAGTTTAATTAACGGATCCTCAAATATAACTTCATTAATAGAATTTTTACTTAATATAAAATCTTTCATAGTTTTTTCAGAGGAAATAAATTTATACATTTCATCTAAAATTTTGTTACTCAAAATAACAGGATGTCCTCCTTTTAAAGAACCATCTTCTAATATAAATTTAGGAATGGTTATCTCTTTGCCTGATTGAAAATGATTTTTTATTAATTTCTCTAAGATATATTTTGGCCTAGGCTGATCAATTGACATCAAGAGAATATCATCAACTTTAGATATAGCATCCAAACCTATAATTATTGAAGAAGTTTTCCCGTTTTTATAATTAGAATTAACTATTATATCAGCATCATAATTTCTAATTTTTTGGATAATTGTTTCACTGCAAAAACCTAAAACGATGGTTGGTTTTATTTTTAAGGAATTTAAAATATCTATGTGAAATTCAATTAAAGACTTTCCATTCCATTCTAAAAGTGGTTTGGATTCACCCATTCTAGTAGACAAACCAGCGGCTAATAATAACCCGCCAATATTACTCATTAGGTTTTACTTTCTGAAAGAGAATTATTAATTTTAGAAATAATCTTAGACCAAATCTTTTCAGGCATAGCCATCGGAAGTCCTGTCCCACCCTCTTTAATCATTAACATTTCAGCAATAATGCTCACAGCAATTTCATCAGGGGTTCTACCTCTTAAATCTAAACCTACGGGGGAACGTATCGCTCTTATTTTTTCTTCAGGAATTCCATTTTTCAATAAATCCTCAAATATTAATATAGCTTTTCTCATACTTCCTACTATCCCAATATATTTTGCTTTTGTTTGAACAGCTGCCTGTGTGGCAACAAGATCATATCTATGTCCTCTTGTTGCAATAATAATGTAAGTATTTTCAGTAACAGGTAAACTTTTTAAAGCGCTCTCAGGAATATCATTAACTATTCTTTCCGCATGTGGGAATCGATTACTATTTGCAAATTCTTTCCTGTCATCAGTAATCCAGACATTGAAATTAAGTTTATGAGCAATCGGGGCCAAGCTATTTGCAATATGACCACCTCCACAAATTAATAATGTTGCAGGGGTTGTATAAATTTCAACATACCACTCGTTACCATCTTTAAGTTTAATACATTTATTAGTACGATTTGAAATAGTATTCTCTATATCCTCTGTTTCATTAATTAATTCATCATTAAAAATTTCATTTGTATTTTCAAAATCATAAGTTTTTTTAATTCCAATAGATAAATCTTTATTCTGAGAATTAACTAAGGTCAAAATACTTTTTCCACTATCTTTTCCATTTAAAGAATTTTGCAAAGATCTTAAATGTTCAATATTTTGATTTTCTGGAATTAATTTATCCAATAAAAAATACATAGTACCACCACAAACCAAGCCTTCCTGCTCTGCTAATTCCTGATTCAAAGTATATTCTCTGAATCTTGTTTCTGAATCAGAATTTTCCTCCAACATAGATTTGGATTCAAACCATATATCACCTTCTACACATCCTCCCCCTAAAGTTCCTACAGTTGATCCGTCATCACGAATAAGTAATTTAGATCCAATTTTTTGAGGAGTGGATCCTTTAGTATTAACAACAGTGGCTAAAACAATATTCTTGCCCTGTTCCAATTCTTTTAATGAATTTGAAATAACTTCATACATAATATTTAATATTTTAAATCATATTTGTTTAATTATACCAATATTTAATATTATAAATGTATAATATATTTATGCAAAAAAAAATAGGTAAAATAACACCAAATAACAACTTAAAAACTACCGATGCTCCACCCGGACAATTTGTTACTGAAAAATTTCCAATTTTTTCAGCATTTCCCACTCCAGATATCAATTTAGATACCTGGAAATTAAAATTCACTGCCAATTCAAACCTAATAATTGAATATAAATGGAATGAAATAATTAAACTAGCTGAAGATAATATAGAAGAAGATTTTCACTGTGTTACTCAATGGTCCAGGTTAGATACAAAATGGACAGGATGCATAGTAAAAAATTTATTGAAAAATTTTGAAATAGACTTAGATTTAAAATATGTGAACATTATCTGTTATGATGGATATACTACCAATATCCTTAGAACAGATTTGTTTTCTGCAAAAACAATTCTAGCCACTAAATACGAAGGCAAAGAATTAGAATCAAATCACGGATGGCCATTAAGACTTGTAATCCCACACTTATATGGTTGGAAAAGTGCAAAATGGATAAAAGAAATTCAATTCACTTCAAATTCAATCCCGGGTTTTTGGGAAATAAGAGGTTACCATATGAATGGAGATCCATGGAAACAAGAAAGGTTTTCATAAAAAAACTTAATCTTACCTGAAAACTATCAATGTACTTGACACACCTCGTATCAACCTATAAAATACATGTTATAACAATATTGGTGACAACATGGAATGGGATTTTTTCTCAGAACCAAATATTGAAGGTGTTTATGTTATAAGTGTTGCATCTCGAATGCTTTCAATGCATCCTCAAACTTTGAGGAAGTATGAAAGAATTGGTTTAGTTAGACCTAGCAGAACCGGTGGAATGCTTAGACTTTACTCACAGGAAGATATTGCTAAATTAAAATTAATAAAATATTTGGTAGACGATTTGGGTCTTAATTTAGCTGGTGTCCAATTAATTTTAAATATATTTAATGATTTATTGGATTTAAAGAAAGGAAATGAAATTTTAAAAGGAATGCAATTAAAAGTGTTTTTAGAAAACAAATTGCAAAAATTATTTGAAACATTAGGACTTGAATATGACAGAACTTAAAAAAACTACCCCGAAAAAAAAGACAAAAAAAAAGACAAAAAATAAAAATTCAGAAATAAATAAATATAAAGAAGAAATAAAACAGTTGAAAGATACAGCTCTACGTTCTCAGGCAGATTTAATAAATTTTAAAAGAAGAACTTTAGACGATATTCAATCTAATAAAACCAAAATTAAAACAGGTATATTTACAAGATTTATAATAACTCTTGATGATCTTAAACTTACTTTAAATTCCTTACCAAAAGGCAAACAATTTAAAGATTGGGTGACAGGAATGGAAATAATAATTAAAAATTTTGAAAAAAGTTTAAATAATGAAGGGTTATCAGAAATTAATCCAATTAAAGGAGATAATTTTGATCCATCAAAACATGAATCACTTTCTATTGAAAATACAAATGATTCTAAATTAGATGGAAAAATTTCTCAGACAATTAAAAATGGATATTCAATAGAAAATTCAATAATACGTCCAGCCCAAGTTATTTTATCAAACTATATAAAAAAGAATTCATAAATAGGAGCATAAAATGCCAAAAATTCTAGGAATTGATTTAGGAACAACAAACTCATGTATGGCAATAGTCGAAGCCTCAGAAGGAGAAGTATTAGAAAATTCAGAAGGTGGAAGGACAACGCCGTCAGTAATAGCAATCAATCCAAAAAATGATGAGAGATATGCCGGACTAATGGCAAAAAGACAGGCAGTTACAAACCCGGAAAACACAATATTTTCTGTAAAAAGATTTATTGGAAAAAAATTTAGTGATTCTTCTCTACAAAAAGATATGGGGATGATTCCTTATAAAGTTAAATCAGGTAAAAATGGAGACGTTACAGTACAAATGGTCGGCAAAGATTATACGCCTCAAGAAGTATCTTCAATGATATTATCTAAGCTTAAATCAGATGCTGAAACAAAATTAGGAGAAAAAATTACTCAAGCTGTAATCACAGTTCCTGCTTATTTTAACGATAGTCAACGAAAAGCAACAAAAGATGCCGGAACTATAGCTGGATTAGATGTATTAAGAATAATTAACGAACCTACAGCAGCTGCTTTAGCATATGGATTAGACAAAAAAACTGATGAAACTATTGCAGTGTATGATTTGGGTGGAGGTACTTTTGATATAACAATCTTGCATATAGGTGATGGCGTTTTTGAAGTTAAGTCTACAAATGGCGATACCCATCTTGGCGGTGATGATTTTGATCAAAGAATAATATCCTGGCTAGTTGAGGATTTCAAAAAAGAGCAAGGCATAGATTTAATGCAAGACAACATGGCAATTCAAAGATTACGTGAAGCTGCTGAAAAAGCTAAAATTGAACTTTCAACTGTTATGGAAAGTGAAATAAATCTTCCTTTTATTACAGCTGATGCTTCAGGTCCAAAACATTTGGTTAAAACTATTTCAAGATCTCAATTGGAAAATTTAATTATGGATTTAGTAGATAAAACAATTGAACCATGTAAATTAGCTATCAAAGATGCAAAACTCAAAACTACAGATATAAATGAAATAATTCTTGTAGGTGGAATGACCAGAATGCCTGCTATACAAAGTGCAGTGGAAAAATTCTTTGGTAAAGAATCTAACAAAGGCGTAAACCCTGATGAAGTCGTAGCTGTTGGAGCTGCTATTCAAGCAGGAGTACTACAAGGAGACGTCCAAGATGTCTTACTTTTAGATGTAACACCTCTCACACTTGGAATAGAAACTCTTGGTGGTGTTTCTACTCCTCTAATAGAAAGAAATACAACAATTCCTACACAAAAAACAGAAACTTTTAGTACAGCTCAAGATAATCAATCTAGTGTTGAAATACATGTTTTACAAGGAGAAAGAAGCATGGCAACCGAAAATAAAACATTAGGTAAATTTATTTTGGATGGTATTCCTCCTTCTCAAAGAGGGTTACCTCAAATTGAAGTTAGCTTTGACATTGATGCGAATGGTATCTTAGACGTTTCAGCAAAAGATAAAGGAACTGGAAAAGAACAAAAAATAACTATTACTGCAAGCTCTGGACTTAGTGATGATGAAATAGAACAAATGATTACTGATGCTGAATCTCATGCAGAAGAAGATGAAAAAAAGAAAAAACTAATTGAACTGAAAAACAATTCTGATTCTTTAATATATCAGGCTGATAAGCTTATCTCAGAAAATAAGGATAAGCTCGCAGACGATCTTGTAGAAAAAATAAATTCACAAAAAGAAACTTTAAAAACAGCAATTGAATCAGATGATGTGGAAAAAATAGAATCAGAAATGAATTCGTTTCAAACTGTATTACAAGAAATAGGACAATCAATGTATTCTCAAGCTCAACCAGGTGAAAACCCTGCAGAAAATAATGAGACTAAAAATAACGAATCATCTACTAAAAGAAAAAGTGCAAAACCTAAAAATACTAAAAAACCTAAAAAAGATAAGGATGATATAGTTGACGGAGAAACTAAAAAGGAATAATAAAAGCTTTACGCTAGTACCCTGTGATTGCTGTGAAAGGAATAATAAATGCTGTTCGTTCGTAGAATGTTATTGCTGTGATTGTGATCAAAGAATTGTAGTATCTTGGTTAGTTGAGGACTTCAAAAAAGAACAAGGTATAGATTTAATGCAAGATATCATGGCAATTCAAAGATTACGTGAAGCTGCTGAAAAAGCTAAAATTGAACTTTCAACAGTTATGGAAAGTGAAATAAATCTTCCTTTTATAACAGTTGACACTTCTGGACCAAAACATTTTATTAAAACTATTTCGAGATCGCAATTAGAAAATCTAAGTCTAATTAAAGATTGTGATTGTATATGTTGGTGCGTGACTCGTAGATTGCAATCTAAACGTCCTCGAAACTTATGTGGGACAGGGATAGTAAGGGGAACACCTTTGGTCTGAATGATGGATTCATCAAAAAAACTATAAACCATGAATCTTAATTGAAGTAGATTTACCGTACTGCTTATTAATATTTAGTAATAATGGCACCTGGTGTTCAATTAGAATTGACAGATCCAAAGTTCCACATTTTACAGGGTTCAGTCCTTCGACTGTATCTATTAATTCTAAAAATTTTGATTCAGGTTTTTTATCATTAACAAAATACAATAGATCATGATCCATATTTTTTTGAATTCTTTTTAAATCCAAATGGCTGAGGGTATGAAAGGAAGAAATAATATGTGAGTCTGGTAGTAAATTATATAAAAACTGAGATACAGATTCTTTAAGCCCAGATAATCTTGTGAATTTTCCTTTATTCAATGATAAAGGCACAGTAGTATCAACTATGTATTTACCTTTAAGTTCATTTTTCAAAGGGGTTAATTGATTTTCAACAACACTAAATGGCAAAGCAATAAATACAATATCTGATTGCAAAACTGTCTGTTTATAATCTGAACATAATATTTCAACATCAGGCAAAATATTTCTTATTTGATTTCCAGATAATTCCGCTTTACTTATATCTCGTGATCCGATAAAAATAGAATGTTCTGAAAGGCCAAAACGAATAGCCAAAGCTTGACCTTCTTTGCCAGTACCACTTATAAATCCTATTTTCAAATTCAATTCCTTGATTAAAAAAATCACTAATATGGATTCGACCAAATAGTTTCATATCCTTTCCCAGTAATAGCATCCTCAATCTTAGACTTTTCAATTGATCGTAATTCTTTGAAAGCATTTTGAAGCATAATGTCCACTTTAGCATTTACAGGATATAAAATATTTTTCAATAATTTATCCCATACTTCATCTTCGGTAAGCACTTTAATATAAGAATACCATGGGATAATAACAAAATTTTTTACTTCTTTTAAATCGGGTCTTAGATTATTTAATATTTTTATACGGTTATCCGCAGAACTTGCAATTGGAAAAATTTTTATTAAAACATTACCTTCTGATATTCTTCTGTCTATAACTAATGAAACATTTAAATTAAAAAAAACAATTGACACAACATCAGAATCAGAAATATTTTTTAAAAATTTATTTAAATCATTAAACATTAATTACTCTTTTACCAAATCTTTTAAAGTATCCAAAAATCCGGGCAATATATTTTTCCAATCACCAATAGCACCAAATTCAGCATCATTAAATATATTCGCTTCAACATTTTTATCAATTGAAACAATATGTTTCGAATTACCACATCCTGCCATATGCTGGCTGGCTCCAGAAATTGCCACTGTTAAATACAAATTAGGTGAAATATCTTTGCCTGTAAGGCCAATCTGATAGGAATGATCCATCCAACCGGCATCACATACTGCTCTGGATGCTCCAACAGCTGCATTAAGAAGTCCGGCAATTTCATCTAAAGTCTCAAAAGGTTCAGGCCCGCCAAGACCTCTTCCTCCAGCTATTACTATATCAGCATCTTCTAATTTTATCCCTTCAGATTGTTCATTTATTCTTTTTAATACTTTAGTTTTAGTTTCCAAATCATTTGTAAATTGCTTATATTCAATTTCAGGAGATATCGTTTTATCAGTTAAAGAATCAAATACTTTTGGCCTTACACAATAAATTTCAGTTGGTGTTTTAATATTTATTTTAGACATAAAATTCCCACCAAAAATTGGTCTTATTCCTGTCCAATCATTATTTTCATTTTTTTCAATATTCAAACAATCATTCACTAATCCCCAACCAAATTTAAAAGCTAATCTTGGGGCTAAATCCTGTCCTAAATTTGTTTTAGAAATTAAAATTTTATTTGGCTGTAAATCTTCAATCATGCTACTTGCTAATTTAGATAAAATATTTGGATTCAAATTATTTGTATCAATATTAGAATGAGCTAAAATTTTAGAACACGGAATTTGTTTCAAAATCCCATCTTTATCTTGTAGATTATCTCCAAGTACACATACGGTAATTTCATCATTAGAAACATTGAGATTATTTAATAAAGATAATAATTCAAACACCCCATTATCTAAATCATTCCCATTTAATTCTGCTAAAACTAAAACTTTATTCAAAATTCTCTCCAAATTAAATTAAATTCTTATCTCTAAGTTTAAGTGCAAGATTTCTACCTATATCATATTCATCTTCACCTTTTATAAATTCACAATTTGAATTCTTTTCAGGTATATATATATCAGTAATTTCATTGATATTATTAATATCATTTGCAGAAATTCCAAGATCCTCCAATGAAAAGAACTGTGGTTGAATTTTGCCTGCCGTCATAATACCTCTTAAATTAGGATATCTTGGTTCTCCATATTCATTACTTACTGTAATTAGTACAGGTAATTCAGATTTAACAACTTCTATGCCGCCTGAAATCACCCTTTCTATAGTTATATTATTGTTATTACACTCAATACTTTTAGCTAAAGTAACACAATCAAGATTTAATTTTTCAGCTAATCCTATAGGGACCTGAGCATTGTCCCAATCAGAAGCTTGTCTGCCACAAAGAATAAGATCAAAAGGTCCTATTTTATTTATTGTTTCATAAAGAACATTAACTATAACAAATGAGTCAGAGGTTTCTAGAATATCATCTTTTACCAAAAATAAGTTTTGGCATCCCATAGACAATGGTTTTTTAATTACATCCATACTAAAATCTTTACCTAAAGATAAAACAGAAATTTCAACATCTCCAATACTTTCTTTTAACTGTAGTGCAGCTTCAATGGCATTTTCATCAAAACCATTTAATACAGTTGAAACACCTTGTTTAGGCACAAATTTCCATCCATTTGAATCTATGTCAATAGAACTAACTGGCACCTCTGGATCTATAACTTCTTTTACACATACTAAAATTTTCATTTAACACCCAATTAATAGATAAATTAGAAAGGACACTTAAAATTATCTCTTCTTACTCATAACAGTGTCAAACATTATTACCTAAAATTAACACAAAAATTAATTCAAAATAAATATATAAATATTAAAATTGTACTTGACAAGTTTTAAACAAGTATTAAAATAGTATATAATTCAAAGGGAGATTGTTATGCAACAGCCAGCACAAACTTTAAAAAATAATACAAACTTATCTGAAGTTAAATCTTTAAATAGTAAGGACAAATTACATTGTCCCAAATGTACAAGTACTATAGTAAAAACATACTATGAACCGCAATGTCTGCAGTGTGGATATGTAGATTACTCCAGTGAATTAGATAAAATAGAATCACCTGGAAGTACAGTAGTTGGATCTGCAACTAGATACATGGTTAGATACAAAGGGCATTCAGAAAATTTCAAAGACAAACTAACACACGTTAAAGTAGTAAGAATAAAAAATAGAATAGTTTTTGATGTTAATTGTCCTTTTTGTGATTTATCAATGGAGCAAACTTCATTATCTGGCAAAAGAAAAGATTTGAAAGAAGAAAGATTCAAATGCGATCAAGGTCATAGAGTTTCTTTAGTACCTGCAAAAAAAAATGGGATAGCCTGGAGATAAACTTTCATATAAATAAATTATATATTAAAAGATAACTAATATATAATTTATTTATGAAAGAAAAATTTGTAGTAACTATACCTGTATATAAAAGTGGAAATACCAAATTATTAAACTATGTCTCTGAAATTAATTGTAATACTCTAATCGTCCCTCAAATATCATCTGTTAGAACTGATCCTTCATCATTAGCTTATCATATAAACCAAAAATATAATAAATCTGTAATTATCACTATTAATACGGTTGATACAAATCTCAGATTTATTCAATCGAGAATATTAGGCGCCGAATTATTTAAATTAAATAATTTTTTAATCACAAAAGGTGATGCAAAAAGTTTGCAAAAATCACCGATAAAACAAACAAAAGATTCAAAAGCAGTCTATGAACATACCACTACAAATGTGATGAATTCTATAAAACAAATGAATAAAGGTTATGACTTTATCGGCAATAAACTAGAATCAAATACTGAGTGCGTTTTTGGAAGTACAATAGAAATAAATCAAACTGATAAGGGATATTTAAACCTAATTAACAAAAAAATTAAATTAGGATCATCTTATTTGGTCAGCAATCCAATATATGATGGCAAAATGTACAAAAACTTTGTAACAAAGTTTAATAAATCTTTTTCTAAGAAAATAAACATACCCATCTACGTAAGCATAAGAATGAACTTACCAAATGATAGTTTTTTTGATCAAAACTATCACACTTATAAAAACAACTTTCAATCAAATAAATTAAATGCATATATAGAATTACTTACTTCTTTAAACAACGTTGGTGTTAAAAATTATAATTTAATACTTTTTGACAATAATAATGCTGATAAAAAAACTTTAAAAGAACAAGTGTTAATGGCAAATAAATTAATAAGTTTTTCAAAATGAAAATTTTTTATATTTTAAATTGTGTTTTCAGCTCAAATGCATAATAATTAATTTATCTAACAAAACTTGAGGTTACAAATGAATATATACAAAGAATTTGGCGCAAGGACAATTCATAATTTGGCAGGAGCTTCTACTAGAGTTGGAGGCCCTATATTATCAAAAGAAGTTTCAGATGCAATGGTAAATGCATCAACATTTTCAGTAGACATGACAGAATTACAAGCTAGTGCTTCAGAATACATATCTAAAATTACAGGATCTGAATCAGCTTACGTTACTTCAGGTGCGTCTGCAGGTCTAACTATGGGTGCAGCTGCTATACTCGCAGGATTAGATCCTTCTAAAATGGAGAACCTTCCAAGTGTTAAAGATAATAAAAACCAATTTATTATTTCAAGAGAACATAGAAATGGCTATGACCACGCTTTCAGACTAGCCGGCGGTGAAACAATTGAAGTTGGAATGAATGAGATTTTATCTGGAGCCGGAGTAAGAAGAACTGAGGCATGGGAATACGAATCTGTAATAAATGAAAAAACTGCTGGAATAGTCTACGTAGCAACTCAAGACTCTGAACCTCCTTTCGAAGAAGTAATCAAAGTAGCAAACAAACATAACTTACCAGTAATTGTAGATGCAGCAGGGCAATTACCTCCTAGAGAAAACCTGAGAAAATTTATAGAAAAAGGAGCGGATTTAGTTGCATTTAGTGGAGGAAAAGCAATTAAAGGCCCTCAATCATCCGGAATATTATGTGGCAAAAAAGATTATATAAGTTCTGTCGCTTTACAATCTTTAGATATGGATGAATATTTTGAAATATGGAATCCTCCTTCAAATTTAATAGATAAATCTAAAATTAGTGCCATCCCAAGACATGGAATAGGAAGAGGTTTTAAAGTAGCAAAAGAAGAAATTGCCGGATTACTTGTTGCTCTAAGATTATTTATTGAAAAAGACATCAATGCAGAAATGACGAATTGCAAAAAATATTTATCAATTATTGAAGACAAAATAAAATCTCTACCAAATATAAAAACTACAATAAACACCCCATCAAATAGTGAAGAATACCCTACACTTAATATATATACTGGTAAAATTAATGCTTTTGATTTATGCAATAACCTTAAAGTAAAAAGTGGTTTATTTCTGAACGAAAAAGGATTGAGTGAAAATTTTATGACAGTTCATCCTATGAATTTATCAGAAGATAATATTCAACATATCTCAGATGTATTGCATAACGATATAAAAGAATATATAAAGTAACAGGAGTAAACAAATGGATATAAAAGTAGGTTCCAGATTAAAATGTTCATTAACAGGATCTGAGTTTATGGTGGTTAAAACAGGTGAAGGAATTTTATCTAATGGTACCAAAAATTTGGTAGATTCAACTGAGAAAACTGAAATTTCTTCTGATACTAAAATTGAAGGTTCAGGCAATACATTAGGAAAACGTTACGAATCAAAAAGTGGCATTATAGTTCTTTGTACTAAAGCTGGTCCAGGAATTGTTTCGTGCTCTAACGCACCTATGACTGAAGTTAAACCTAAAAGATTACCATCATCAGATTAATATCATAATATCCGAATATATGGTGGGTAAGATGACTTATATGTATCTTTATGTTTAGCAACATCTTTATTAGCAAATGGAATCTTATGAATAAAATGCATGTACCCTTCAGCCAAACCAATCCCAGGATTAAATAACAAGTCTCTAAACAAAGATTCATCATGTATACGCAGCTTAGTATCTGGATCTTGATTTTTATTTCCAAAATAAAAATGCATATTTGAAACAATCAATATTATTTGTAAACAAAAAATTTTCTTGAAATCAACTTATAGGAATTAGTCTCTTGGCCTGATAATATTGCTCATCAGCTTTATAGGAACTTCGAACTAAAGGCCCTGAAACAGCACCTTTAAATCCTAAATCCATAGCTATAGATCTTAATTCTATAAATTCTTCCGGGGTATACCATTTAATAACATCTGTATGTTTAGGAGTAGGTTTAATATACTGGCCTATAGTTAAAAGGTCACAATCTGATGCCCTTAAATCTATTAAAGTATTTATAATCTCATCCCAATTTTCTCCTAATCCAACCATTAATCCCGATTTAGTTACACTATATGAATTTAATTCTTTAGTTTTTAATAAAAGATCTAATGATAATCTGTAATCCCCTTTGGCTCTGACTGATCTGAAAACTCTCTCTACTGTTTCTATATTATGATTCAAAGTTTCAGGGCCTGCATCCATAACAGTTTTTAAATCATCCCAATCCCCTTGGAAATCAGGAATTAAAACTTCAACTTTACATCCAGGGGAATTTTTATGTATCAAATTAATACATTGTTTAAAAATAAATGCGCCTCCATCTGGCAAATCATCTCTGTCAACTGAAGTTAAAACCGCATATTTTAAATTCAATTTTTTCACAGCATCAGAAACCCGAAGTGGTTCTTTTATATCAAGACCTATAGGTTTTCCGGATTTAACTGAACAATACCGACACGCTCTTGTACATATATCTCCCAAAATCATAAAAGTAGCTGTTCTATTATCCCAACATTCACCAATATTGGGACATTTTGCTTCAACGCAAACAGTGTTTAAAGAATTTTTATTTATCAAATTTTTAACTTCTATATAATTTTTTCCACCAGGCATTTTTGCCTTTAACCAATGAGGTAGTCTTCTAGAAGTTGTCATATAATAGTCTCCATAAAAATTATTATTTAAATTATATACTATATAACATCAAAGCTGTGATTCTGTAATGGAAACAAATTATACAAAAAAATTAGTCAAATTAAAATTAAAAAATATTGGCTCTGAAGGTGATACTACTGCTTATTACAATGAAGAGCAAATAAATATTTTTGGAGGAATTCCTGGTGAAACAGTTATTGCAGAAATTGATATACAAAAAAAAACAAAAAGAAAAAAAACAAGAATATATGGAATAGTAAAAAATATATTAATATCTTCTCCTTACAGAGTAAAACCTCCTTGTCAATTTTATGGATTTTGTACAGGTTGTAATTGGCAGCATATTAAATATGATTATCAGTTAAAACTAAAAGAGCAAATTATCCATAATGAAATCAATAGTAAAATAAAATCTAAAATCAAAATAAAAAAAATAATTAATTCTAAAAAACAATTTAACTATAGAAATCACGGAAGATTTACAATTAGGCGAAATGGACTAATTGGTTTTACAAATAAAGTTACAAAAAAATTTGCTGCCGTTAATCATTGTTTAATCATGAATAATAAAATAAATAAATATATCAAAAATTTGGAAAATCTAGCCGGTGAATCATCTCAAGTATCTATAAGAGCATCCGAAAATACAAACTCATTTTTAATTCAACCAAAATTTAGAAATGAAAATATAAAAATTCAAACCGGACAAAAAGATTATATTGAACAAATTTCAGGACACGAATTTCAAATAAGCTCACCTTCATTTTTTCAGGTTAACAGTAATCAAATTGAAAACATGAAAAATATTATATTATCTTTAATAAAAGATAATGGAAAACATTTATTAGTTGATGCATATTCTGGTGTAGGAACATTTGGAATTTTACTAAGTGAGTATTTTGAGAATATTATAGGGATTGAACAATCAAGTTCAGCAGTGATTGATGCGAAGGTTAATATTAAAAATATACCAAATTATAAAATTTTAATAGGTAATTCAGAGGATATAATCATAGAAATAAAATCCAAAATAGATGTTGTAATCTTAGATCCTTCCCGGAAAGGATGTGATGAGAAATTATTAAACAATTTAATATCGCACCCGGTAGATAATATAATTTACATATCATGTGATCCCAAAACATTGGCAAGAGATTTAAAAATACTTAATGAAAAAAAGTATAAAATTCAATCGATAACACCTATTGATTTATTCCCTAACACTCATCACGTTGAGAGCATTACATTATTGAAGGTTTACAAAAAATAATATAACTTTAAAATAAAACAAATGAATATATTCAATATAGGCAGCATGGAGTTAATCTGGGTACTACTTGTAGCCTTGATAATTTTAGGACCAACAAAACTTGTTCAATTTTCAAATTCTATAGGAAAACTTCTTAAATCATCTAGGAAATGGATACATGAATTACAAAATTCAATAGATATCAATTATAAAGAAGAAGAAAATATAGATGAATAAAACTAACACAAAAAATACATTTTCAAATCATGTTTTAGAACTCAGAAAAAGATTGATAATTAGTATTATAACAATATTAATCTCAGGAATAATAACATTTATCTTTCATAAGGATATTTTAGAATTCTTATTAAATCCCCCTAATGGGTTAACATATTTCCAAAACACTAAACCTATTTATACAGAACTTACAGAATATATTTCTGTTGCAATAAAAGTATCTATATACACTGGCATATTAATTTCATCCCCAATAATATTTTTACAAATCATATTATTTCTTAGCCCAGGCTTGAAAAAAAATGAAAAAATGTTTTTATATTTAAGCATTCCTATAATATATGTAACATTTAGTTTAGGTTTAATTTTTGGATTGTATGTATTATTTCCCCCAGCAATCAAATTTCTAATTACTTTTGGGTCAGATATTGCAACACCCTATATAAGAATAGGAAATTATATAAGCATACTTATTTCTTTGCTTGGGTGGATGGGATTAATATTTCAAACACCATTAATTATGTTTATATTAGGAAAATTAAAAATAATTAATTCAATTAAAATCAAAAGATTCAGAAGGTATTTTTGGGTCGTTTCATTTGTATTAGGCGCCATAATCACACCTACATTTGACCCTATTAATCAAACTCTTGTTGCAATACCGATTATTCTTCTATATGAAATTGGATTTATTTTAGTTTGGATTATAAATAGAGGAACTAAGGAAAAATAATATATAATTATTTTTTATTATCTGAAGAGGATATAGATTTATTCTCTGAGTTTGAATCATCACTTTGAGTTTTTCTGAATTCTTTTATAGCTTTACCTAATGAACTTCCAATTTCAGGTAATTTTTTAGCTCCAAATAACAATAAAGCAATACCTAGAATTATTATTAATTCCGTTGGGCCTAAACCAAAAGGCATAAAAACTCCTTAATGTACTAATAAATATATAATACTTAATATTACTTATGAAATCTATACTTTCCTAATAACTCCAACAACTTTTCCTTTAATCAATACATTTTTTGGATCTAATATTATAGGATCATATTTAGGGTTTTCAGAATGTAATTCTACTTTATTATTTCTAAAATAAAATCTTTTTAATGTTACTTCTTCGTTTTGTGGAAGCCATGCTGCAACCATTTCACCATTATTTGCTTCATCTGAGGATTTCATTATAACAATATCATTATTACTTATTAAAGCATCTATCATAGAATCACCCTTAACTCTTAAAGCAAATAAATTTTTTTCTTTGGAAAAATTATTTGGTAATTCAACGTAATCGTCATAATCTTCCCCTGCAACAATTTGTTCTGGATTAACTATCAAAGGTTCCCCTGCTGCAATAGATGACAATATAGGAACTTTTATAAAATTATCATTTATACTATTCAATTTAATTGCTCTAGATATATCTGGTCGTTTATCTAAATAACCTTTATTTTTAAGTGCTTTCAAGTTGTAATCTACCACAGAAGTTGAAGTGATATTGCAACCATTTTGTATTTCCCTAACAGTAGGTGAAATACCAAATTCATTATAATAATCCTGAATAAAAGAAATTATTTTACTTTGTTTCTCATTTAAGTCTGACATAGAAGCGATAATAGCACATATGTTCTAAAATTGCAATGTGATTAACTTATTCACTCTTCATTAAATGATTTATTTGCCTTAACAATCTTGATTTTTTTCTGGAAGTATTATTAGAATGCAGTGCATTTTTTTGACTTGCTTTATCTAAAGCAGAAACTGCTTTCTTTCCATATTCTTGCGCTTTTTCTTTATTACCTTCTAAAATAGCTTTCCTAGTCTCAGAAATCATATTTTTAGCTTTTGTCCTGTAAGGCTGTTTTTCAGCATATCTTCTTGCAGAAACCCTTGTTGATTTATTAGATGACAATATTTCTCCTTTTAATTCAATCTTTTAACATTTAAAACACTTTTAATATTTTCTATTTTTGTAAAAACCGAATTCAATTGACTCATACTTTTTACATATATATTCAAAGTGATATAACTATTTTCGTCTATATTTTCTGTCATACTTCCGCTAATATTAATTCTTTCATCTGAGAGTAATGAAGTAATATCCTTAAGTAATCCAACGCGATCAATAGCTTCAACATAGATTCTAACAGAATATAAAGTTTCATTTAACCCCCATGAAACACTTATAAATCTATCAATTTCTTTCTCGCTTAAAATATTTGTACATTTTTTATCGTGAACAGTAACTCCTCTGTTTCGAGTTATATATCCAATTATTTCCGTTCCTTTTATCGGTGTACAACATTTTGCTAAACGGGTTAACAAATCTCCCACTCCTAATACATTAATTGAATCAGTTATATCATCAACAAATTCATTTTGGGTTATTTGTTCCGTTTTTGTATCTTTAAGCGAAATATTCTTAACTAAATCTGTAATTGTGATCGACCCATTACCAATATCATTCAACAAATCATCTCCGGAAGCATATTTAGTATTCTCAACCAAAGATTCTAAGGAGATATCCAAACCTAATTTCGCGATATTTTTATTTACAAGTGATTTACCTCTTTTAATATTTTCTACCTTCTTTGATTTTCTAAACCAAAGTCTGATTTTCTCTTTTGCAGATGATGTAATAACATATTTTAAATCTGAATTTAACCAGTCTAAATTCGGCCCTTTTTCGCTAGGGCTCGTAACAATATCAACTATATCTCCATTATTAAGCTGTTTATTCAGCGTAACTAATTTTTCATTTACTTTAGCACCAATACAAGAATGTCCTATATCTGTATGAATTCTATATGCAAAATCTAAGGGGGTTGATCCTATAGGTAATTCTTTAACTTCACCTTTAGGTGTGAAAACATATACTTGATCATTGAAAATATCGGTTTTAAATGAATCGATAAATTCTTGATCACCTGGTACTTCTCGCTGCCAATCCAATAATTGCCTTAACCAAATCATTTTCTTATCAAAAGTATCATCATCCACAGATCCTTCTTTATATTTCCAATGAGCAGCTACTCCATGTTCAGCATATTCATCCATTTCAGTAGTTCGTATCTGAATTTCTATGGGGTAATTATTATCGCCTCTTACAGATGTGTGAATTGACCTATACATATTATCTTTTGGTCTTGCAATATAATCATCAAATTCCCCTGTCAAAGGTGGCCAAATATTATGTATTTCCCCTAAAGAAATATAACAATCTTTTACATTTTGAACTATTACTCTTATAGCAAATAAATCATAAATTTCATCTATTGTTTTATTTTCTTTTTCATATAATAAAATTTTTCTATAAATACTAAATAAATGCTTAGATCTTCCTTTTACTTCTGCTACTATATCCACTTTTTCTAATTTGTCCTTAAGTAAATTTATTGCCTTGAGAATATATTCATCTCTATTTGTTCTCTTTGAATTAACTAACATTGCAACTCTTTTGTACATAGTAGGGTCTAAATTTCTAAACGCCAAATCTTCTAATCTCCACTTGAAATCCCACATCCCTAATCTATGAGCTAAAGGAGCATAAATTTCCATAGTTTCTTTAGATAATTTAATTTTTCTATCTTGTGGTAAAGGATCTATAGTTTCCATGTTATGTAAACGATCACTAAGTTTAATAAGAACCACTCTAATATCTTCAGCTACTGTCATAAGCATTTTCCTTAAAGTTTGAGCTTCAAGAATAGAATGTGTTTGAACATTTTCCTCCCATCTTATTTCTGATACATTTTCAACTTCTGTTAATTTTGTTACTCCCTGAACTAATGAAGAGATTTCTTCTCCAAATAAATGAATTAAATCAGGTAAAGTCACATCACAATCTTCTATAACATCATGTAAAAGCCCTGCAGCTAAAGTATTATAATCTAAATGTAATTCTGCTAAATATGTTGCTGTTTCAAGTGGATGGGTAATGAATTTATCCCCAGTTAGCCTTGTTTGGTTTCCATGTGCGTTATTAGCAAAATTATATGCTTTTTCAACAATGCTCCATTGTTCAGAATTAAGATATGATTTTGCTATTTTTTTAAAATTTTTATATTGATTATCTAAATTAGTGATTACCATCTATAGAACCACGCACCACTTGAATAAAAAATATCTTATAACTAACATTTATAATAACATTTAAAAAAAATAGGAACTATATATAAATGTTCAAATCAATAAGAGGAACAAAGGATATACTCCCAAATGAACAAAAGTATTGGGAATATTTTAAAACCAATGCATTTGATCTTTCTAGTATATTTGGGTTCAAAAGAATTGACACACCAACTTTTGAATCAACAGATTTATTTCTAAGAGGAATTGGCTTAGATACAGATATTGTTACGAAAGAAACATATTCATTTACAGATAGAGGGGAAAACAATATTACACTTCAACCTGAAGGTACTGCATCTGTATGCAGATCGTATATTGAAAATGGTATGTTTAACCAACCACAACCAATTAAATTATTTTACTTCACTTCCATATTCAGATATGAACGTCCTCAATCTGGAAGATTAAGAGAACATCATCAATTCGGTATAGAAACTATAGGTAGTCATGACCCTGAATTGGATGCTGAAATTATATCTTTTGCATGGACGCTATTAAAAAAAATTGGCTTAACTAATATTAATCTATCAATAAATTCAATTGGAGATATTACAGACAGAAAACAATTTATAACTGAACTAAGCCAATACTATAAAAATTCTGGGTGGGCTAAAAATAATTGTTCTGATTGTATTGAAAGGATATCAACAAATCCTTTGAGAATTTTAGACTGCAAAAATTCAAATTGTAAAAATTATATAAAAAATTCTCCTAATATGATAAGTTTTCTTTCCGAAAAAAATTTGAAACATTTCGAAAATGTAAAGAAATACCTTGAATTAGCTAAAATCAATTATCAAATTAACAATAATCTGGTCAGAGGATTAGATTATTATACTCATACTGTATTTGAAATAATATCAGACAAAGATAAAAGGCAAAATGCTATGGTTGGCGGAGGCAGATATAATGGATTAATTGAAAAAATTGGCGGGAATGAAACACCTGGGGTAGGTTTTGGAATGGGTGTCGAAAGAGTTATAAATGAAATAATTAACAACAAAATTAAATTACCTCAAAAAGAAAATAATTCTATATTATTTACCTATTTAACTAATTCATCAAAATCTAAAGCCATAGAATTTAATATTATTGCAAGAAAAAATAATATAAAATCAGAGTTAGCATTATCCACTAGAAGCTTAAAAGCAAATATGAGATACGCAAATAATTTAAAATTTTCCACAATTGTTATTATTGGTGACTCGGACGAAAAATTGAATTATATTACTTATAAAGAATTAAATAATGGTGATCAAAAAGATATCAATGAAAAAGAATTGATTGATTTAATGACAAATGCCAAATTTAATTAATCAAAATAATAATATGAATGAATCTAAAATAAATACAAAAATAAATGAAATTCTAAAAGAATTTAATGCGATAGAAAAGAGCATATCAAAAAATTCTTCAAATAATTTCGAACAAAACAAGAGCATATTTGAAAAATACTCAGAATTAAAAAAAATTGCTGATATATCCAATGAATATAAAAAATATATTAATCAGAAATCTGACTTAGAACTTATAATCAACGACCCAGAATCAAAAGAACTAAAAGAATTAGCTCAGGAAGAATTAGAAGAGATTGGACTTAAAGTAAATCAATTACGAAAACAACTTATACAAAAATTATTCGAATCAGATAAAGATGATAAAAACAATGTGATTATGGAAATCAGAGCAGGAACAGGAGGAGAGGAAGCTTCATTATTCGCTCAGAATTTATATAGGATGTATACAAGATTCGCACAAAGAAATAAATGGGAAACTAATATCTTAAATTCGAACTTAACAGGATTGGGCGGAATAAAAGAAATAATATTTGAACTACTAGGAGCAAACGTATACAAAAATCTTAAATTTGAAAGCGGAGTGCATAGAGTCCAAAGAATACCAACTACTGAATCAAGCGGAAGAATACATACTTCAGCTGCAACTGTAGCTGTATTACCAGTTCCGGATGAAATAAATATCACTATAGATAACAATGATCTAATAATAGATATATTTCATGCAAGTGGTAACGGCGGGCAAAATGTACAAAAAGTTGCAACAGCAATAAGAATAACTCATGTTCCTACAGGAATTATATCTCTCTGCCAAGATGAAAGGTCTCAATTAAAGAACAAAGAAAAAGCCATGTCAGTTTTACAAGCAAGAATATATGATATGGAAAAAAGAAAAAAACAGGCTGAAAGAGCTAAGGATAGAAAAGATCAAGTTGGATCAGGAGATAGATCAGAAAGGATAAGAACATACAATTTCCCTCAGAAAAGAGTTACAGATCACAGGTCTAAATTTACAAACCATAATATTGAAAAAGTATTAGATGGAGAATTTCAGGATATTATAGATTCTTTAAACAATAACTTTGATGATTAATATAATTGAAAATCCAAGAACTAATTAATCAAAACATACAGATGTTAAAAAAAGCTGGGATTATCGAGCATAACTTAGAATCTGAATTAATTCTAATGCATATATTGAATTGGGAAAAAGCTGTATTAATATCAAATCTTAACCGCAATTTAAATAATAATGAAATCAGCAAAAATAATAAAATTATTGATAAAAGAATAAAAAGAATACCTTTGCCATACATCTTAAACAAAATTCATTTTTTTGGTATTCCATTTTATATCAACAAAAATGTATTAATTCCCAGGCAAGAAACAGAATTGATAATAGAAATAACAAAAAAATTAGCAGTTGAACAACAATATTCTGATTTTAAAATCCTAGAAATTGGAAGTGGGAGTGGGATTATCTCTATTGCCCTTGCAAAAGAATTAAACAATAAAAAAATCGAATATATTTTAACAGATATATCAGGCAAAGCTCTTGAGGTAAGTTTAAAAAATATTTCACAATTAAATAAAAATAAAAATACATTTCATATTATAAAAACAAATCTTGGAAATGGCATAAAAGGTACATATAAATTTATAATCTCAAATCCTCCTTATTTATCAAAAAAGCAAATGGATCATCTTTCACCAGAACTACAATCTGAACCTAGAAATGCATTATATGGAGGGGAAAATGGGTATGAATTATCATTAGAATTATTATTGGAGACAAAACAAAAACAAATCAAATTTGAATACATTATTTTAGAAATTAATTCAGAAGCATATTTGGAATTTTTCAATCAAGTAAATATTATTTTCAAAAAACAAAATATTTATTTAATCAAAGATTACACAAAAAATTACAGGTTCATTATAGTATCAACAAAAAACATAGATAAGAAATTAAATGAATATTCTTATTTACGCAATTGAAAAAATTTACCTTCAGTTTTTATCGATGGAGCAACTATCATTTTAGCTTTATGCATATCTTTTATGGAATATGCACCAACAAAACCCATACAATTCTTTAATGCACCCATAAAGTTTTGTGTTCCGTCACTTGTAGATGAAGGTCCATTCAATAAAATATCTAAAGCCCATTTTCTTCCAACAGATACTCTTGTTCCTCTCGGTAAAGCCGGATCAGGGGTAGCCATTCCCCAGTTAAACCCTTTACCTGGAGCTTCTTCTGTCTGAGCTAGTGGAGTCCCAATCATAACAGCATCAGCGCCAGAGGCAAATGATTTACAGAAATCTCCTCCTGTTCTTATACCACCATCAGTAATAATTGAAACATATCTTCCTGTTTCTTTAAAATAAGTATCCCTGGCCAAAGAGCAATCTATTGTAGCTGTTACCTGAGGAACACCCAGTCCAGTAACTTCTCTAGTTGTGCATGCAGCACCAGGTCCAACACCAACTAATATTCCATCAACACCTGTATTCATAAACTCCAATGCTACGTTATAGCTGACGCAATTACCAACTATGAGTGGAATTTTGATTTGTTTTTTTAAATCTGACATATTCAAACCAGTAATACTTTTAGAAAAATGTCTTGGTGTAGTTACGGTAGATTGGACCACAATTATATCTGCCCCAGCTTCAATTGCGATTGGGCTTAATCTTTTAGTATTAGCAGGAGTAACAGAAACAGCACAAATAGAACTTTTTTCTTTAATTTCTTTCACTCGTTCAGCTACTAAATTTTCATCTATATCTTTTGAATAAATTTTTTGCATAATGGATGTCGATTCATTTTCTTTTGCAGAAATAACAGATTCCAAAGGTTCAATATAATCATTATATTTAGTGTATATACCTTCTAAATTTAAAACAGCTAATCCACCTTTAGAATTAAAATTTATTGCAAATTCAGGTGAAACCACTGCATCCATTGCAGAAGCTAAAACTGGGATATCAAATTCTAATTCCTGGATTTTAAATTTAGTATCCGCTAATTCAGGATTAATCGTAAATTCTCCTGGAACGATAGAAACATCATCGTATCCGTATGCGTGATCTAAAAATTTATTACTAATATCCATAATCAATATTATAAAATTTAAATTACAAGAGAGAATAACAAAGCTTTAAACCCCGGTCAACTCTGAAATAATACCAAGTTTTAATATATATAAGAAATCAAAGAATATTATCTAAACCATATACAAACCCATTAAGAGTTTGTATTGATCTTATTGATTCAATAACGCCTTGCATAAATGATTTTCTGTCAATTGAATCATGCCTTAATGTTAAAGTTTCACCCAAACTTCCAAAAACAACTTCATGATGTGCTACATATCCCGGCATTCTTCTACTATGTATATTAATGCCCTCATAATTTGCACCTCTGGCATTTTTAACTGATTCTCGTTCTGGGATATTCTGTGAAAATTTACCATTTTTTTTACCTTTACTAATAGATTCTGCAATTGACATTGCTGTACCAGACGGGGAATCAACTTTATTCTCATGATGCATTTCAGTAACATCAACATAATCATAATAATTTGATATATTTTCAACCGCTTTCATTAACAAATTAGCACCAATTGAAAAATTTGGAACTAAAAAAACAGTAATATTTGAATTAATAGCTATATGCTTAAGTTCATTTATTTGGGGTAGTGTAAATCCGGTAGATCCAATAATTAAATCAACATTATTATCTCTGCATTGCTTTACTATATCCATAGTAACTTCTGAATTAGTAAAATCAACAACAACATCAATATCTTCAGTTAACACTTGGTTTAAATTAAGTACAACATTAACACCTTTATAACTATTTGTTGAAGAAGTAACACTGGGATCAACTCCATGCATAATTTCAATATCATTTGTATCTGATACAGCATCTAATACATAGCTTCCCATACGACCAAGAGCGCCATTCAATATCATTTTTATTTTCTTATTATCAGACATTTAATTCGAAAAATATGTTGTTATAACAAGCAAAACATATTTATTTAGAATCTTCAAGCAAAGCTTTTCTAGATAATGACACTTTTCCGTCAGGGGAAACAGATTTAACCAAAACTTCAACTATATCATTAATTTGTACAACATCTTCTACATTTTTAACTCTATAATTTTCAAGTTCGCTTATATGCACCAAACCATCTTTACTTGGTGTCAATTGTACGAAAGCGCCAAAATCTCTTATATTTACAACCTTTCCTTTTATAATTTCCCCAGCTTTAATCTCTCTGGTAAGGTCTTTAACTTTATTTAACGCTATATCCAATGCAGACGCATCTGCAGAAGATATAGAAACCATACCATCATCATTTATATCAATAACTGCACCACTTTCTTCAGAAATACCTTTTATAGTTTTGCCACCAGGTCCAATTAAAAGTCCTATTTTATCAGGATCAATTTGATACTTGGTTATTCTTGGTGCATCAGGTTTTAATTCTTCTCTTGGGTTTTCAAT
>ENA-ORDI01000426-ORDI01000426.1-marine-metagenome-genome-assembly--contig:-NODE-426-length-29280-cov-5.917200_pt1 | contig 29280 bp, 14 predicted proteins | sample MGYA00248628_ERZ508525 | MGnify/ENA primary metagenome ERZ508525 (study PRJEB26195, sample SAMN05422138) | marine metagenome | isolation source: East of Porto Seguro, South Atlantic Ocean | place... | reverse complement strand
TAACGGAGGATTTATGTCTTTTATTAAATCTATCATCCAGGAAAATGAAACTTTAAGTATCGTCAAATACAATGGTGATGACCTAGAACCAAATCAGGTACAGCATAATGAAGAAGTCTGCAGAATATGTTTTCTGGATGTTGAAACCACGGGTAAAAATAAACAGGAAGACGGTATCATTGAGTTGGCAATGAAAGTTGTGGCCATTCATAAAGAAACGGGTGAAATCGTAGAAGTTAGCAATGCCTATGAATCGATGAATGATCCCGGTATTCCTATCACAGAAGAAGCATCACTTATCAACGGAATTACCGATAATATGATTTCCGGTAAATGCATCGACTGGGAAACAGTAAGCAACATAATAGAATCATCAGATTTGATTGTTTCGCATAATGCAAGTTTTGACCGAGCATTTATGGACAGGGTCCTGCCATTGTCACAAGACAAAATTTGGGCATGTACCATAAATAATATCAATTGGATGGAACGGGGTTTTAGCAATAGCAAACAGGAACTTTTATGTATTTGGCATGGATTTTATTATGACTCGCACAGAGCCATGACAGATGTTGATGCGCTGATTCATTTGGTAACTCACGAAGAATATTCTGATAATAAACCCGTATTGGAATTAATAGATAATGCTTATAAACCATATTATAAGATTTCTGCGTTGCACAGTCCGTACGAAACAAAGGATAGGCTAAAATCCCGTAATTACTACTGGAACGGAATAGATAAATACTGGTGGAAACAGATCGATCTGGAAGAGACCGATATTGAAATAGAATGGCTGAAAGAAAGTGTTTATGAAGGCCCGTTTTTAGGCAGAGTCGAGGAGATAACGATTGTAGACAAGTATAAAGATTAATTGATGAGAATCTATTACGAAACGATATAATCATGAATCGTATAATTACAAAATGATTTGTGTTTTTCTAAACAACCACATCGGTAATCTCACTTTGGTAATCCTACCTTCATTTAATCTATCAAATGTAATCAATTTTTTAGGTAAATAAGTGGTGGATACACCATATTTAACCTTGATTGATTTTTTAGCTTCCAGACAAAGAATTTCTCAAGTTTACGTTTGAATTTTAATGTTTTCGTAAATTCACCCTCGTGGAGCGACTACGTTTGTGTACTATTGTAAAAACAAAACCATGAACCCTATATTCCGGCAAATAATCACAAAGACAGTTAAGCAGCTTTTCGGCAAGGATCGTGCAGATAAAATAAGCAATTATATCACCGCCAAACAGGCGTTAAATCTAAAGGTTACGGCAATGCACTTGTTTAAAGACATTGTTTTTATTTCTCTGGGCATTCTTGTTGCCGGCTTCGGGCTTAAGGGGTTTCTGTTGCCCAACGGATTTATTGACGGTGGGGTAACGGGCATTTCGCTTTTGACTGAGGCGATGACAAATTACCCTTTATCAGTACTGATTGTCATCATCAACGTGCCATTTATTATCCTTGGGTATTTCCAAATAGGTAAACCTTTTGCGGTCAAAAGCATTGTTGCAATTGTGGGGCTCGCCCTTGCCCTCACGCTAATTGATTACCCGATAATCACCTCTGACAAGTTGCTGATTGCTGTATTTGGTGGTTTTTTTATCGGTGCCGGCATTGGCCTTTCGGTACGTGGCGGCAGTGTGCTCGATGGCACAGAAGTCCTTGCCATTTACTTAGGCAGAAAAACAGGGCTGACCATAGGTGACCTCATACTTATTTTCAACATCATTATCTTTTCAATTGCAGCATATCTTCTTTCAATCGAAACAGTATTGTATTCCATCCTCACCTACCTTGCTGCATCGAAAACAGTTGATTTTGTTATCGAAGGGGTTGAAGAATACATAGGGGTAACTGTCATCTCAACGCACAGTGAGGATATCAGGGTTATGATCATCGAAAAAATGGGAAGGGGAGTTACCATTTACCAAGGGAAAGGTGGTTTTGGAAAAAGCAAGGAAAACCTGAACCGTAGCGATATTATCTATTCAGTTATTACACGACTTGAAATCACCAAACTTCAAAACGAAATTGAAAAAATAGATCCGAATGCGTTTATCGTAATGAACAGCGTAAAAGACCTGAAGGGCGGTATGATTAAAAAACGGCATTTCAAAGAAAGATAATTACAACAGCACACAACAAATTCAGAGTGTTCTATTTTATCCTAATATGGAATTGATTTAAAAACAGTTGAAGTGTCATACTGTTCAGAAATACTCATTATCTTACTTTCTATTTCTTTAGCAATTCATCAAAAGAAAACCCTCTTCTTTTTACCATGTTTTGGGTAAAAGACCATTCTGAAAAAACGATGGGTTCTTCAATATCCCCAACTGTCTTTAATGTAAGCGCATCACCATGAACTATATTTTTACTCAATACAAACTTAACACAGTCAAATAATTTTATATTCTGTTCACCATGTGATACTGACTTATACCAATCCAAATATATATCAAATAATCTTTCCCTACATCTGGCTACATTATCTTCTAATAATTCAACCCCGTAAATACTTGTAATAGCAACGAGTGAGTATTTATCTAATTCTTTTTGACTCTTGCTGTAACGACCTTCAACTATTTTGAGCTTTCTATTTAATATTTCGCTTAAAAAGTTACCATTTCCGCAAGCTGGCGCTGAGTGACTTTAATTATCTTTGCTTTTAGCGGTATGGGGTAATTGACTTTTGTTGGTTTGCGCATCGACCACAGGCGCGGTGACGCTTTCCAAAGTCATGTGACGTTTCTAAATTTGGAAAGTTTTAAGACACATACACCTGTATATATATGAGTACCGCCTTGGTGTACCCCGAAATATGTACCCCAAACTATATTACTACGTACTAATAAGTTTTTACACATATTATATATGATTGTATTTTCAGGTGTTATTTTAAAACGTAATTACTGACTATCGCCTCTCAGTATCCTTGGTGTACCGAGAGGCTTAATCAGACTACGGAAAGACCTCTGGCCCCGTAGCTCAATTTGGTAGAGCAGTTGACTCTTAATCAATTGGTTGAAGGTTCAAGTCCTTCCGGGGTCACAAGTATTTAAAAATATAGTATGGCAAAAGCTGAAGGCCACAAATTTGAGTATGGCAGCGAAGAACTCATCGACCCGAGTTATCTGGAAACCTTTCCTTTTGATAGTCCAGACCAATACATTGTGACCGAAACAGATGAATTTTCCGCTGTCTGTCCCTTTAGCGGTCTACCCGACTATGCCTACCTGAAAATTGAGTATTATCCGGAAGGCGGCAAGTGCGTAGAGTTGAAATCCCTGAAATATTATATAGTCAGTTTTCGAAACGTTGGTATTTACCAGGAAGCAGTAACGAAACGGATTCATGGGGATTTGAAAACGCTGCTGGATACCAGTAAACTGCAGGTAACCACCATTTATAATACCAGGGGTGGTTTTGATACTACTTGCACGGAAGGATCAATAAATTGATTGAACAGATATCAGCACCATGAACATTCCAGATAATTTTCAGGTAATAGATCACGCCCTGATCCACCACAAGCTGGGCCTCATCCGCGATAAAAATACAGGGTCGAAGGAATTCCGGGAACTGGTCACCGAGGCAACCATGCTACTTGGTTATGAAGCAACAAAAGATTTATCCCTCAAAGACGCGGAAGTACAGACCCCCATCACTACGGCCTAGGTGAAAACTGTTGAGGTTGCTGATATTGTTCTGGTCCCTATTATGCGGGCCGGCCTCAGTATGGCGGAGGGCATGCTGAAACTTATCCCCAATGCCCGGGTAGGTTGCGTAGGTATGGAACGAGACCATGAAACCCACCAGCCGGTGGATTATTATTTCAAGATTCCTAACCAGGCACAGAAAAGGACTTTTATCGTACTGGACCCCATGCTGGCTACTGGCGGCACAATTATTGCTACAGTGGACAGACTCAAGGACCTTGGTGCTGATAAAATCCTGTGTGTGTGTATCATTAGTGCTCCAGAGGGTATGGAAGCGTTCTGTGAGCAGCATCAGGATGTGAAAGTATATACGGGAGCACTGGATGATCACCTGAATTCCAGTAAGTATATAGTACCTGGTCTGGGAGATGCTGGGGATCGCCTTTACGGTACGGATTAACCCTATTTAACAGAACAATTTCCGATTCTATTCCAGATTACAAAGCGGTAACTTTGCCACCGCATTTTGGCATTGCATTGATCCCGTAGCTCAGTTGGTAGAGCAGTGGCCTTTTAAGCCATTGGCCGTGCGTTCGAGTCGCACCGGGATCACAATACAAGCGCCACTTAATTCCCACAGTGGCGCTCTTTAATTCTCTACTCTTTAACCTTAGCCAGAAAACGCTTATATGGTGTTATATAGCGCTTGATAAATGCGGGGTATACATCCGCTATGGTGACCATGATGGCCGCTGCATAGGAAAAACCAAAATATGAATCGAAAACCGGTTCAAAAACCTTCAACGAACCAGAGACATTAAAATAACTTTTTACCAGCGGTGGTAGCGCAGTACCATGGTTCTTGGCCGCTTGGTTTAACTTTTTATAATCCTCCTCCGCTGATCGACCATCAATTATTTTTTCCAGATCAGCAGCAGGAGTTGGCAATGCAAATGGTTCCTCGGCCTGCATCAATGTTTGATCACCCTGTAAATGTTTGGCAAAGAAATAAAAGGTCAGGTCGCGTACTGTTGGATCATAATTAGAGAAGAATGTAAGTCGTCCAAAAAAATATCGGATGAATGGATATTTTATAACCAATGCGCCCAGACCGTCCCAGATATTATCCAGTGAAAACGCGGCTTTCCGGCCGGCATACTTGGGCTGATATTTTGGTTGAACAAACGCACGGGTCAACTCCACTACATAAGGTAGGTATTTAGCGGTAAACGTATCGGAAATATTATACAGAGACTTAATGGCCAGTGGAATATCCCTCAATGGACTATCTTTGAACTTGTGGAAAATATTAAAACGGTAGCCGCCGAGTATTTCCTCCGCGCCAGGATCCCAGACAATCAGCTGTTTACAGGGGTAGTCATCCGTATCAAAACGATCAATATCAACGGCTGTGCCAAAACCAGCGCCGGCGTCACGGAAAGTCAATTCCCGCAGTCGGCCTACTTCCTGCATGAGGTTGGGAGCATCAAGTCCAGTAAATATATAGACCGCATTGCTGCCAATTCTTGTAGGACGAACCAAGCGATCAGTGGTTAATTCTTCCCACAGAAGTTTCCTGGGTACTGGTTCCATTAGTGGGACAGCGTCCTTCAGATTCATAATACTTCACTAAAGGCCGGAATGGTGTTTGCTGATGAAAATTTTTCACTGCCCAGTACATACACATATTCTCTTACTTTTTGGGCCCATTCCAGGTGGGTTCGTGAATCATCAAATGTTTTATAGGCTATCGGTATCCCAAAAGTGATGGTAATCGTTTTACCACTTTTGTTAAACATTTCGCGAGGTAGCAAAAACATTTCCAGGTTTGCCTTGATGCGAAAAATTTTACGGAAACTGGCAATATTATAAAACAACCGTGAATTTCTGGCCTGCACGTGGACCGGTATAACATCCCGTTTGTACTGGATCGCTTTATGGATAAAAAATTTATTCCAGGCTAGATCACTAATTTTTACCGGATTCCTTTTTGACACCGTCCCAGCAGGCTGTACCAGAAGCTGAGCTTCAGAAGCTAAGGTCTTGTTTATTAAGATAGCATTTCGTCTATTTATCTGACCAAATCTGGCAATATAAAGGGATATAGAATCAAAGCCCTTAATCACCCTCAGCAGGTCATTGGCTACGAATTTTATCAGCGGATGAATTTTTGCAACTACTGATACTATTGCCAGACCATCGAGGCTGCCAATGGGATGATTTGCTGGATAAATATACCTCCCCTTTTTTGGTATTAATTTCTTACCCTTAACAACAATGTTTACGCCAAACTGATCCAGCACCCAATCCACCAGTGGAATTCCATTTAAATGACTGCTTTCATGAATCATGCGATTCATATCATCCTGACGAATAACCTTCTCCATTAACCGAATTAGGACACCAGGAATTTTTTTGTATATATCTGGAATTTTCTCCTGCAGAGCTAATTCCACATCAATGACCTTGGGCACGCTGGTCATTTTAAATTTTTACCTGTATTTAAAAATTAACCTTTTTCAAAAGCGAATTGAATTCTGATTAGGAAGTATGATTAGGGGCAAAAGATTGGATTCACGAGGTTGCAAATCCTTTGGTATAATTGGAGGGTATTTTTCTATTGCCCCTAATCGAGATATTAAAACGTTCATCACGCTTGATATACTCAAAACTAATTGCTGGAAAGATGCGTAAAAACACAATAAGTATTGGTTTAAATATAATAGAATTTATATTCACTGACTGTATTTAGAATAATTATTTGGAGAAAATATGATATTTCGTAAACCCGTTTTTTGGATTGCGGCGGTGTTGCTTTTTATTGGCGGATTATTTTACAGCGTCCAGGTTTTCCCGAAAGCCTTTGCCATACTGAATGTAGACTTGAAAATGGATCGGGAAGCTGCGTTTAGTCAGTCCAGTGCACTGGCTGAGAAAAATAATTGGGGTCCGGATAATTATAACCAAGTAGCTTCATTTTCTCATGATACAAGGACACAAAACTTTGTGGAACTGGGTGCTGGAGGTGTAGAAAAAGTATCCTCCTTAATGCAGGATGGTCTATACCATTTCTACACCTGGACAGTCAGACACTACAGGGAACATGAACCAAATGAAACAAGGATTACCTTCACCCCCGCTGGTGATTTTTACGGTTTCAAGGAAACACTTGCAGAAACAGAAAAAGGCGCCGCGCTGGGGGCCGGGGAGGCAAGGGTAATCGCCGAAAACTTCGTACAGAATGAAACCAGCATTCAACTTTCCGAATTCGAATCCATAGAAACATCGGAAGAAGTAATGCCCAGTGAGCGGATTGATCATACTTTTGTGTATGAACGTAAAGAAGAACAGATCGGGGACGGATTTTTTCGGTTAAGACTGGTGGTAAGCGGAGACAAAGTAACTGAACTGAAACACTTTATAAAAGTACCGGAAACATTTAGCAGACGTTTTGAGGAGATGCGTTCCGCGAATAATACGCTGGCAACATCCGCCAGCATGGCCATGTTTTTACTCTATGGTTTTGGCGGCATTATTCTGGGACTGTTTTTCATGATGCGCAAACGCTGGGTGATCTGGAAACAAGCAGTATACTGGGGATTTTTCGTTGCCGCATTCGGCACCTTAGGTGAGATCAATTTCTGGCCGCTGATGTGGATGTCCTACCCAACAGCACTATCGGAGCAGAGTTTTTTCCTGCAAAATATATGGTTAATGGTAGCCAATACATTTGCCATGGCTATTATTTATTCGCTCTCTTTTATGGCAGCAGAAACCCTGACCAGAAGGGCATTCCCCCAACAGATCAATCTCTGGCAGATATGGTCTAGGGGGGCAACGAGTTCCATCCAGGTATTGGGTCGCACAATAGGTGGCTATCTCATGATCGGTTTCAATCTTGCTTTCGTAATCAGTTTTTACCTGCTAACGAAAAAATTGTTTGGCTGGTGGGATCCTGCTTCTACACTGTTTGATCCTGATGTCATCGCCACTCCCTTCCCCTGGATATCATCGGTCAGTAGAGCATTGGGCGCAGGGTTCTGGGAAGAGTGTCTTTTCCGCGCCGTGCCCATCGCCGGGGCAGCGCTGATCGGGGACAGACTCGGTCGGCGCAAACCATGGATCATAATTGGTTTTGTTGTCCAGTCGTTAATCTTTGCCGCTGCACATGCCAATTATCCATCTCAACCAGCTTATGCACGACTGGTTGAATTGATCATACCATCTATCATTTTCGGTTTGTTGTACTTACAATTCGGTTTGCTGCCCGCAATCATTTCCCATTTCATGTACGATGCCGTACTCATGTCTTTACCTATTTTTACTTCTTCTGCGAGCGGCATGTGGTTTGATCAGCTGATGGTTTTTGTCCTCTGTCTTGTACCAGTTTGGATAATTCTCATGGGTCGCTGGAAAGACAAAAAATGGACTGAACTGGGCAACAACTTTTATAACAGTGCCTTCACCCCTGCGCCTGAAAAAAAATCTAAAGGAAAGACCCCTATTGTTGATCTACCCGGTTATACACCAACCAGTAATAAGATTATACTTTTATTCGGTGCCCTGGGCATTATTGCAGTCGTTGGGTTCAATCGCACAGCCGATGCTCCCGGGCTGGAAATGAATCGAAAAGAAGCAATTACAATTGCGGAAAATCATCTGGGTGAAAATGGCATTCAGTTAGGGGATGAATGGAACAGGCTCACATCAGTCAGCCCTAGTGGGCCGGGGCAGCAAAACAGATTCATCTGGCAAACCGCAGGGGAAGATACGTATGGTGACTTAATGGGTAACTACATCGGTACACCCGGCATGGATATACGTTATGCAAAATTCGAAGGCGATTTAAATGAGCGCGCTGAAGAATACCGGGTTGCATTGGATAATAAGGGTAAGCCATTGAGTATCACCCATAAACTGCCTGAGAATCAAGCTGGCAATGAATTAACGGAAGATGAGGCAAAAGATCTTGTATATGCAACGATTAATAAACATTATGACCTTACACCGGAAGACATTGAATTCATTTCAGCTGAACCGTCCAAAAAACCAGAACGAATGGACTGGGATTTTGTTTTCAAGGATATTGCCAGCGCAAAATTACCCGAGGGTGATAAACGAATCCGTGTTACTATAAGTGGTGATGAAATAAGCAGTCATAATACATTTATTTTTGTTCCGGAAGAATGGGATCGCAAGGAGAAGGATCAACAAGCCGTATTAGGTGTTGCCTCCAACGCCATGTCCTTTTTACTGATTATTACCGTTCTGGCAGCAGTCGTTTTAGGTATAATTCACTGGACCAGAAAAAAGATCACTACCAAGCTGGTGTTGTATGTTATGTTATCCTTATTCATTTTACGGCTGGTCTCTTTCATCAATCAATTACCATCGATTGTGGCTGGCTTCTCCACCGCACAACCATATAACAATCAGTTAGGTATACTGCTTGCTGGTGCGGTCGTTGGCGCCCTATTAATCTCAATGATTCCAGCTGTCTTGACCGCGGTTGTTCATTTTCAAATAAATGACAGTAAGCAACAAACATCTGGCCCTGATCTAATCGAAGGAATTGCCATAGGAATTGGTCTGGCGGGCTTTTTCACATTTACTAATTCAATGCAGCCGAATCTGAGCCCTATGTGGCCAGCTGTATCCCAAGGGGCGGCGGCCATACCATTTCTGGGAGTTTATATCAGTGCCTTAGGTAGCTTTATCACATCGGCGGCGTTCATGACCTTTGTCGTTCTATTTATTTCAGAAAAAACAGGCTCCTGGAGCACCAGAAAAGGCTTATTTACCATTGTATTCCTCCTCTTAGGTTTAATGATCGCCGGCGAGGATGGTGTAACTGGAATAGGACCCTGGATTATAAGCGGTCTATTAACTGGTGGTTTATTTCTATGGTTATACAGTGCAGCTATACGATACAATACAGCGATTACAGTATACGCTGTCAGTACCCTTATTGTTATAGAACTCGGTGTCAGGTTAACGCAAGGACCTTTTCCAGGCGCAAGCGTAGGTTACATGCTGGCTATATTAACAATCGTTGGTGTCAACTTTTATTGGTCGAAGTTAGTAGCAAAATAATAACTGCAATCTTTCTGCCAGCATTATGACAACCAGCGATAACCATGATCAGAACACATTCACAGCGCGGCATATTGGTCCATCCCAAGCTGATATTGCAGCGATGCTGAAGACGATTGGCCAGGAATCTCTCGACGCGTTAATCAAAGCAGTAGTCCCGTCCGCAATTAGGTCATCTGAACCGCTAACTATTGGTGATTCAAAAACGGAAAAAGAACTGCTGGATGAACTAAAGATTATTGCTGGCCAAAATGTACTTATGAAATCCTATCTTGGAATGGGTTACCATGACTGCATTACACCATCTGTTATCCAGCGCAACATTCTTGAAAATCCCGGCTGGTATACCCAGTATACGCCCTACCAGGCAGAAATCAGCCAGGGCAGACTCGAGGCGTTATTGAATTACCAAACGATGGTGTGTGATCTCACAGCACTGCCGATTGCCAATGCATCCCTTCTGGACGAAGCCACTGCTGCCGCTGAGGCTATGACAATGACACACAGGCTTAGTAAAGATCGCAATACATTTCTCGTGTCAAAAGATTGCCATCCCCAGGTTATAGCTGTTGTGGAAACTCGGGCGGCACCACTGGGTATTAATATTAATCTAAATGATCATGCAGATTTTGATTTTACAGAAGACGTATTTGGTTGCCTGGTGCAATATCCTGATACCAACGGCACTATACACAATTTTCGGCATTTGTGTACCAGTGCACATGAACAATCGGCATTTGTAATCATGGCCGCGGACATTATGAGTCTGGCATTGCTCACACCGCCTGGTGAATTGGGGGCAGACGTTACCGTGGGATCCTCACAGCGCTTTGGTGTCCCTATGGGTTATGGTGGCCCTCATGCGGCATATTTTGCGGTGACAGAACAATTCAAACGGCATATACCCGGTCGGCTGATAGGCGTTTCTGTAGACTGTCATGGACAGCCGGCATACCGAATGGCATTGCAAACCAGGGAGCAGCATATTCGGCGCGAACGGGCCACGTCCAATATCTGTACCGCCCAGGTTCTGCTAGCCATTATGTCAGGTATGTATGCTGTCTATCATGGCCCACAGGGCATACGCAGAATTGCGAAACAAATACATCAGCACACCTGCGATCTGGCCGCAAGTTTGACTGCAGCAGGTCATAAAATACACAACGATAGTTTCTTTGATACAATTCGCGTTACGGGTCCAGATAATATTGTTGACAAAACCCGTAGCAGCGGCTTTAACATTCGTGATTTTTCCGATGGAACTGTAGGTATTTCTCTCGATGAGACTGTAACTGCAAGTGACCTGAAAAATTTATTAACGCTATTTGATACCGACTACAGCCCAGATGCTGACTCGGTGATACCATCAGAACTACAGCGCAAGTCAGCATATCTCACTCATCCGGTATTCAACAGTTTTCACTCGGAAACAGAAATGCTGCGCTATATCCACCGCCTGGAGACCAAAGACCTGTCTTTGAATACGAGTATGATCCCTCTGGGGTCCTGTACTATGAAATTGAACGCCACAACGGAAATGGTATGTGTCACCTGGCCAGAATTTGGTGAACTGCATCCATTCGCACCGCTGGATCAGGCAAATGGGTATAAGAAATTATTCGATGATCTCATCGCCTGGCTAGCGGATATCACTGGATTACCAGGTGTATCACTGCAGCCAAATTCCGGAGCCCAGGGTGAGTACGCAGGCTTGATGGTCATCAGGGCATTTCACACGTCCAAAGGAAGTACAGACAGGACAGTATGCCTCATCCCTGAATCTGCCCATGGTACCAATCCTGCCAGTGCGATCATGTGCGGCATGAAAGTAGTAGTTATCAAATGCGATAACGATGGCAACATTGATTTCGATGATCTAAAGGCTAAAGCAGAACACCACCAAAAAAACTTGGCAGCATTGATGATTACTTACCCATCAACCCACGGTGTTTTCGAAAATTCAGTTCAGGAAATATGCAATATCATTCATGAAAGCGGCGGGCAAGTCTACATGGACGGCGCAAATCTAAATGCCATGGTCGGCATCAGCCGAGCCGCTGACATCGGTGTAGATGTATGCCACATCAATTTACACAAAACATTCGCTATTCCCCATGGCGGCGGCGGACCGGGTATGGGTCCGATTTGTACAGCACCCCACCTAACACCGTTCCTACCTTCCCACCCGGTAATAAACAGCAATAATACTGACCAGGCTATATCGGCTGTTTCTGCGGCTCCCTGGGGCAGTGCGGGGGTGTTACCCATTAGCTGGTGCTACATGGCCCTGCTGGGTAGCGCCGGCATGAAAACTTCTACTGCTGTGGCCATCTTGAATGCTAACTACATGGCCAAATTACTCGAAGAACATTACCCGGTACTTTACCGGGGGGAAAATAGTTTGAACGCACATGAATTCATTATTGACCTGCGACCGATAAGAAAAGAATCCGGTATCACGGATGAAGATATAGCCAAGCGATTAATGGATTACGGCTTTCATGCGCCTACCATGTCCTGGCCAGTACCTGGGACACTAATGATAGAACCTACTGAGAGTGAATCCAAGGCAGAACTGGATCGTTTCTGTACAGCCATGATCGCTATAAAAGATGAAATAACTGCAGTCGCTACAGGTGCAGCCGATCCGGAGAACAATGTCCTCAAAAATGCGCCCCACATTGCCAGAAATATTGCCGCAGACACTTGGGATCATCCGTATTCCAGGGCAGCAGCTGTATACCCAGCCAAATGGCTGGAGGATTTTAAATATTGGCCGCCCGTTGGTAGAATTGATAATGCTTCAGGAGATCGAAATCTGGTTTGTACTTGCCCAGACATAAAAGATTACGAAAATATTGATTAATCATTGTATATCTTAATAACTGGTTCGGATCCATTTAGATAATACCCGCGGTACATACCCTCCGTATTGAATGGCATGGCTATATTTCCATTTTTATCCATGGCAATCAGGCCGCCTCTTCCCCCGCGTCCCGATAACTTATCAATTACTTGCCTAGCTGCCTGTTCTACTGATAGTGAACTATAGTTCATCAAGGCCGAAACATCATAGGCCATATTACCCCGAATAAAATATTCACCCTGGCCGGTGCCAGACACACCGCAAGTTTGATTATTAGCATAATTTCCTGCACCAACAATCGGTGTATCACCGATCCTGCCCCAGCGTTTGTTCGTGAGACCACCGGTGGAGGTACCAGCTACAAGATTGCCATTCCTATCAAGGGCTACACAACCTACAGTACCATGTTTTTCTGCGTCCTGTGCTTTTTGCAGTGCTTTCCAACGTCTTTCTGTATAAAAATAATCATTGTTCACTATTTCCAAGCCCTGTTCTTTAGCAAAATGATCTGCTCCGTCACCAGCCAGCATAACATGCCAGGTTTCCTCCATCACTTTACGGGCAGCTGAAATTGGATTTTTAATTGTTTTTACTCCAGCCACTGCACCAGCCTGCAAGGTGCTGCCATCCATGATCGATGCATCTAACTCATTTGTACCAGCACTTGTAAATACAGCACCCTTTCCAGCATTGAACAATGGTGAATCCTCCATGATACGTATTGTGGTTTCCACCGCATCCATACCGGAACCACCTTTTTCAAGGATTTCAAATCCAGCTGCAAGTGCTTCAGTAAGTTTACCACGATATGCTGATTCCTTTTCTGGGGACATATTTTTCCTTGTAATGGTACCGGCACCACCATGGATTACCAACCCATATACCACTGGTTTATTTACAGTTGGCTTACCGCAATACATCATTGTAAAGGCAATAAATAGAATTACTTTTTTCATTATCTTTCCTTACAAAATATTAGTGGTGACATTGAAAATTTTGCTGCCAGCCTTAGATTTGATCATAGCTTAACCAGACCATTCATGTAAGGACCATGATTCTTATTTAATGTTACTTCCAATAATCTGTTCTCGTAATTCATATCTGCAGCTACCTGTACTTTTATATAATTATCTGTATACCCTTTGTTTATACCATTAACAGATTGTTCAAATAATACCAGCCTGACCTGACTCAGGAATTTGTCCTGAAACGCATATCGCTTTTCATCCGATAGCATATGCAGTGTCTTGCTACGATAGACCTTCTCCTCCTGCGATACTTGATTATCTAAACTGGCTGCTACCGTATTTTCCCGTTTAGAAAATGTAAAAACGTGCAGATAAGAAATATCCAAATTATCTAAAAAGGATTGTGTTGTGAGAAATTCCTCTTCTCCCTCACCGGGAAAACCGACAATCACATCCACGCCAATACAGCAATCAGGCATCAGGTTTTTTATTTGCTCAATCCTAGATGAATATAAAGCAGTATCGTAGCGACGTCTCATACGCCGCAGAATGGTATCCGCACCCGATTGAAGTGGAATATGGAAATGAGGTACAAATTTCTTTGAATACGCACAAAAGGTGATGATCTCTTCGCTGAGCAGATTGGGTTCAATCGATGATATTCGAAAACGATCAATTCCATCTACATTATCCAGCGCCTGAATTAACCGGAAGAAATCTTCATTGGCACCTATGCCATAATCACCAATATTCACTCCGGTGAGTACGATCTCCCGTGCTTCAGTATCGGCAATCTGCTGGGCAATATTTACCGTATTCGCAATGTTATCACTACGGCTACGGCCCCGGGCTAAGGGGATGGTACAAAATGAACAATTATAGTCACAACCATCCTGTATTTTCAGGTAAGTGCGCGTTCTTTCTGCTGCAGAAAATGATGGTTGAAAGGATTGCACTGTTGCAATAGGAGATTGGATTACTGTGGCTTTTCCATTTGCTTTCAGAGAAGATAGATGGGTAAATAGATTGAATTTCTCCGCGGCGCCTACTACCAACTCTACCCCCGGTATTGCAGCGATCTCAGCAGGTTGTAATTGCGCATAACAACCGATCACAGCAACAGCCGCATCTGGATTACGGCGGCGGGCCTGACGAATCAATTTTCTGGCTTCCTTATCCGCATTTTCTGTTACAGAACAGGAGTTTAATACATATATATCAGCCTTATCTCTAAAACTGACCAGCTGGAGTCCATGGGTTATCATCTCACGAGAAAGAGTAGATGTTTCGGAAAAATTCGTTTTGCAGCCCATCGTATGGAATGCGACACGTGTGGTCGGAGTGCTCATTTTATCGTTTTCTTACTAAGTTAGAATTTCGGGAACTGTTTATTCCATTCCAAGTCTATCAGCTATGATAGGCTTGCGGATCATTTGCCGTGATCCGGGACTGGTATAGTTCCTCATATATTGGCATGCATTCGTCAACCATAGCAGCGAGTGCGCTGGGCACGGTTACCTCTTTTTGTACATTGGGTTTGAAGGTAGTTGAACTCCATAATTGATCGTACCAATATTTGCCCCAAATACCATCAGCGGGGTGGGGACCTGCTGCCCAAGATAACATTGCTTTTTCAAAGGGAATACCGCATTGTGCGCAAAGGTTACTGAGTACACCGCTCGGATCTTGCAGTATATCCTGGGCATCAATCACTGGCAGTTTATTTTTATGATACCTGTATAATTGGATTTGTTGTATATAACCCAGTTCACTTACATCGTTTAGTTCGTTTTTCTTTGAAAAGCTGGATATCACTTCTGCAGGTGCTCGAATGAGCAAACAATTCATCAAACCTTGTGTCCAGGCCAAGTTATCATCAGGTTCCAAATGATGAGCCATATGCTTCTGATACCATACCGTTTTTCCGGCGGGTACTGACGAGGTTATATCATTGATAATACTGTGATAATCCCGTTTATAAGACCGCAGTATCTCTTCTCGGCCAGGATGCTGGAGTCCGGTGCGCTGTAAATAACAGGCATAGAATGGTTCATCAGTAACAAATGTATCAGACCGGCTGCTGAAAGACCGCATCATAGTAGTGGATATATTCCGCGGCCCTGACCACATGGCTATACGTACCTGGTCCATCAATAATTATTTACCGGGGTAACGTTTATCAATTTCACTGCGATAGAGATCCTGCAGCTTTTTTGTGAGGGGACCCCTCTGACCGTTTGAGAGAACATGTTCATCTACTGCCGTCACCGGGAGAACCCCGGCGAATGTACCAGTTACAAAAGCTTCATCGGCTGTATATACATTATCCGTCAGAAAATTCTTTTCCAGTACATCGATATTATTGGCTCTGCACAGGTCAATGATGGCACCGCGGGTCACACCATTCAGACAATATTCTCCGGTGGAGGTCAAAACTTCTGAACCGCGCACAATGAAAAAATTTGTGGAATTGCAAGTAGAGACATACCCATGCATATCCAGCATCAGGCCTTCATCTCCACCCAGCCGATCCGCTTCAATGCAGGCTTGGATACAGTTAAATTTACTGAGCGAATTGATTTTGGGATCCTGAGTGGACTCCGAAGCTCTACTTGTTGTAACCGACACTAATTTTAAACCATTGGATTTCGAGTCCTCTGTCACAACTTTATATTCTGGAATAATGACAACAGTTGGGCCCCCTACATTTACTCGTGGATGCTGGTAGGGTGTGGTCTTCAGTCCGCGGGAGACGATCAGCCGCAAATGAATATCGGAATGCATATCATTCGTTGCCAACGTTTCATGGATTTTCGCAACCAAATCATTTTTAGACATGCCAATATCCATTCCAATAGCTGCTGCGCCGGTATATAGGCGATCAATATGTTCCTCACAAAATACCAATTGGCCATTGTGCAAGCGGATACCTTCCCAGACACCATCGCCCAGTAAAAATCCACTGTCAAAGACCGAGACCCTGGCTTCTGGACGGGGTAGCATCTCACCATTTATATAGATCAGAACATTGTCGTTCCGTGGATCCTGTATGTATTCATGTGTACCGCCCGGCATACGATCAGGGAAGGAAATTGGTTTTATTTAGATGTAAGGGTCCAGACACCATCCCAATCATCACCAGGAGGGTTGGCTTTCCAATGGTCACAGCGGGGTATATATACACGACTGGGGTTTGTTTTTCGGCCCGGGAACATATCTTCCAGTTCATCGGCAACCTTGAACGCGGCTATAGCCTTGTCCCAGTCCTGGTTGCGGTATAACTCAAGTGCCTCATGATAGGCCTTTAGAAACGTTTTCTCCTGCTCTGTATCATTACCAGCCACTGCAATCAGTTCATACACTTGTGCTGGCTCTGTTTTCCCCATAACCCTGACATAATCTAGATCTCGCCAGACAAACTTGTCCTTACAGGCGCGATAGGTTTCATTGGCAACTTGAATATAAATACCGTATTGCTTTGCTGATGCTTCAAGTCGTGCTGCCAGGTTTACCGTGTCGCCCATCATGGTATAGTTCATGCGCATAGAAGAACCCATGTTCCCCGTCACCATGTTCCCAGTGTTGATCCCGATCCGATTTTGCATATTGTGAACAATTTCCGGCCAGCGATCATCTTCACCGCGCCACTTATTACGCATTTCATTCAAACTTTCCTGCATCAAAACAGCAGTCAAACAGGCCTGATATTCATGATCCTCCACCGGTGCGGGCGCCCCGTAAAAGGCTACTATCGCATCACCAATATACTTATCAAGAGTGCCCTTATTTTCCAGAAGGATGTCCGTCATTTCTGTTAAATAATCATTCAAAAGCTCTACCAGTTCAGTAGCGGTCAACTTTTCTGAAAATGCAGAGAAACTCTGTATATCCGTAAAGAATGCTGTATGGTAGCCTTCCTTTCCGCCTAACTGCGGTTCTTCCTTGGCCTCGAACATCTGATCAATTAATTCGGGAGATATGTAGGTACTGAAAGTGTCTTTTAAAAAGCGCTTATCCTTCTCTGCGACCAGGAAGTTGTACAGGAAAACACCTAGATAGGTCCCGCCAAGGGATATGGAAGGACGGATAATTTCCCACATGACCAAACTATTGAAAAACTGATTATAACAGTATAGAAACCAGGCAAGGATACCCAGTAATGGAATTGGAAGCGTATAGAGCGGCTTCTTTGATATACTTACAATGAACCCAAGCAGTATACTAAGGATCAATATAGTGCTAAAGTTCTTTTGTCGACTGGTTGTGGCGACAAATTCATTCTGTAAAATACTGTGCATGGTATTGGCGTGGATCTCCACACCGGCAAATGTTTCCTGCACCGGCGTATTGCGTAAATCCATTAATCCAGGCAAGGAAGCACCAACCAAGGCAACTTTTCCCTCCCAATAGGTAGGATCCAGCATTTCTGGATCGAAACAATACATATATGGCAGGTAATAAAAAGTTTTAAACCGGCCGTAATAATTCACAAACATGCGGCCCTGTTCATCAATGGGAATTTCTCTTATCACAGTCCCCGTAGTATCACTGAGTCGAAGAATTAAGTTGTCAAAATCATAATCAAATCCATCTGCAGGAATACCAAGAATATCCATTGCCGCGGCCATGACAAGCGCAGGATACACATGGTTCGGGCCCTCAAAGTATATTGCTGTAGGTGCCCGCCTGATGATGCCATCCTCATCCTGGGGGAAATTGGCACTGCCGGCACGTTTTGCCGCAGCAATAAGATCCATATGCGTATTGGTTAATCGATCACCAATCGGCAGCCGCTGGGCCTGATCCAGAGGAAGGTGGATTAAATGATCCGGACGGTCATATCCTTCCGGTTCGCTATCCATCTTGTATTGAAAATTCAAGGTATCTTCCGATTCAAACACAAGTGCATGATACACTTTCTGGCTTTCATAGGTTGATAGTACAAAACGGGAAGGATCATTGCTAACCAGGTATTGTTCGGTTGCCTGGGAAAGATATTCTTCCTGTGGTGCACTTTCGCTGGTCAGGGCATTAACGAGGTCATAATTAAATGTATTTTCCGGATCAAAAATTATGTCAAAGATCAGTGCTTTTGGGTTTCCTGATGTGACCACATCAATGAGTTGTCCATGGTACGCATGGGGCCAATCATTATAATTTCCAAGGCCCTCAATAGAATTCTGCTCAATATCAATGATGACAACGCTATCAATGGAAGATTCTTCCACATCAACTACGCGAGCCCGCATGCGGCTGTCATATGAACGGAACTCATAACCGTCCAATAATTCTTTGATGAAGGAAATTTTTTGGGTGCCGATGCCTACAACAATAGCAACAGCCAGTCCAATAAGTACGCCGATACCGAGGCGTTTTAGGAGATCATTCATCTAGGATAAATTAATTACTCCTTGGAATCCAGTTCTTTGTTCCACTTGACAAAATCCAGGTCAGCATCCTTACCCTGATCAAATTCGAACATGTGGTATTTGCCATCCTTACGTACGTTGATCTGCATCCCTTCTGCCAGGGTGATCCATTCTTCCAGCGTAACCTCATAAGGTCCAGAAACCTGTGTTGGCGCCTTGATTTCTGTTACTGGGCCCAGGGTAAATTTTGGTTGACCTTCCGGGACGAACGATTTGCGTTTTTCCTGCCGTTCCTCGATAACATTCTTTGCGGCATTTACATCCACCTTACCCTCATAGACAAGTACTTCACTCTCATCTTCTCCCGCCTTGGCCCGGTATTTTGTACCGCGGATAGCTGCGACTGCTGTGGGCATTCGAACCGATACATTTTTCTTTTCGCCAAAAGCTGCTTTTGCCGATACCCAAATATTTCCTTTTTTCAAGCTGGCATTAAAATTCTTTTCCATTGGTTTCACGCTGGCTGTATTGAGCACCAATTCAGCGTTTTCACCGATGCGAACCTTACCGCCGCCTACCAACGTGATTTCGCAGCGAGATTTCGCTAGGGTACGTATAATATCGCCCTCCTTGACCGGCAAATTGGGTTTCGCCTTGGCCCAATCGCCGGCACCGCCTGATTGTACCTCTACTTTACCAAGGGGTAACGATATTTTACCAAAATTCTTGCCGGTTGACTGATTGGCAGATAAGATAACAATCAGTACGGTGGCGATAAAAGATAATAAAAGGACTGTTTGTTTAACCATATGACACTACCTGTATGTTAAATAATCATTAAAACTAATATAATAAAAAAGGGCAGAAACTCTGCCCTTTTTCATCATCAAAATATACTTATTTCACTAAGACCATCTTGTGGGTTTCGCTGACAAGGATTTCACCAGTTGGCGACATGACCCGCGCCATGTAAAAGTAGACTCCACTGGCGACACGCTGACCGTTCTTATTCTGTCCTTTCCAGATAAAATTGTGGTATCCCGCCGGACGGTATTCATTATCAGCAAGTACCGCTATTTCTTCACCCAGCAGATTATAGACAACCAGATTTACAGTTGCCCCATCCTGCATGGTCAGCAAAATAGAAGTCTGCGGATTGAAGGGGTTGGGATAATTCTGACTCAGGGCATACCGATCCGGGAATAATTCCACACCGGCATTGTTTTTCTGTAAGAAATCACGTGTGCCAGCGATAAACCTGACACTGTGTTTTTCCTGCGGGTTCGTTACGGCATAGCGATACACATGGCGCCAGCGTAGATCCTGGGCAACACCAAGGGTAACATCAATGGCAAATATATCAAGTTCTTCCGGTATCATGTCCAGATCTTCAAACGTTAGATATACATTGTGTTCATCATCCTGGGCCAGTATTTCCAGATCCCAGTATTCACCATCCTCTTTCGGTGCGCGGATATCCCGGGTATACGTATCGGCATATTCAAGCCAATCACGATTATTAATACACACAGATATACCACCAGGCACCAGCGGCGGTTCAAAGGCATCGTGACTATCATAGGTATCCACTGCGTCCGCCAGTAAACCCACCTCATTGAATTGATCGCGGCCGAGGCCGTTGCGGGCCGATATATTCACCAGCCACTCATTATCCTCAAGAATGATCTCATCTGCGAATTGTCTACCTAACAATCCACCACTATCTCCACCAGGATTAATATAAAGCTTGGATGCATTTGGTGATTTATAGATATATCCTTTCCATGGTTCCAGTGATGGGGCGCTAACCCAACTACCATCATATGTATAGAAATTCGGATCCCCCGATAATGATGTGGAATCCGTGGTGTACACGCTTGTTAATGGTATTGTGAAATCAAATGGGTTCCCTACGAAGGTCCAGTCTCCACTGGTCAAATTGACCTCATACGGCTGGTTTGTGGCAATGGTATAGATTTGGCCCGTATTAATATTAAGCCCGGCCTCTTTAACAATAATAAAATAGCTCTCACCATTATTCAACTTAGAGAGACTCTCAAACTCAGTCCATGCGCCACCGCCACCGTAAGCAAATAATCGCCAGACAGTATTATCGTAATCACCCAGGTCATCGACCAGGAGATCTACTGGTGAGCTGCTCGCCGGATTACCCGGGAACGACCATAGCTGATAATTGGTTACTGCAGTCCCATTGGGAATTCCTGTGGGCCAGCGATCCGTGCTAGCTAGCCCACCAGTAATAGTAACCGAAATAGATGTAAATCCTTCTACGGGTTTATCAGTTACGTTACCGGCTACGTCCACTGCGTGGAGGTAATATTCCATACCAGCAGATGTGGAAAAGGTACTGGCGATCTGATATGTACTCAAGGTAGACATATCTACAGGCGGTTGCCAGTTGGCGTCACCGCCACGACGGTAATACAATTCTGCTGTAGCAATACCTGACTGGTCACTACCGTCTTCAGTGAATACGGCATTGATAACAACCGCGCTATTCTCCGTTGCTTCTAAAACAGGATTGTGCGTGATCCCTGGCGGCGTATGATCCACTTGAATGGTTTGTGGATTGGATGTTTCTGTCGCATTTCCGGCACTATCATAGGCTGTAACTGTCCAGATATGTGTACCCTGAGCCAGACCAAAACCTGGTGTGTGGCCAGTTGAATCTGGTGAAATGTTAGCTGTTTCACTGCCTTCATTCAATGACCAGACATAATGATCCAGACCAGCAGTAGCATCACTGGAAGCATCCCACTCAAATCGATAATCAGTAGCATTATACCATGCGGCTAATGGTCTCGTAAGATCAAAAGCGTTTGGTGCTGTATCATCCCACTTAGCGGTAACGGTCATGGCATTGGCTTCATCTTTATTGCCGGCGTTGTCCTGCAGCCATAGTTTTACGGTACGTACATCATTCACCGGAAGTGAAAAATTCAGTGTTTGTATACCCGAACCGACTACATATACAGAAGATTCACCAGCAATCTCATAATGAGCCCCAGCCACACCAGAGTGCTCGGATGGGTTGTTCCATGTGAGTGTAAAATCATTATTACTAGTCCATACATTTGGATCTATACTGATATTTGTTACAGCTGCTGGAGCGGTAACATCATCAATACGATAAGTACCAGTTTCAGCGCCAACACCTTCCACAGTGGCGGTAATGGTGAATGAAGAATCCCACAAGGCATTACTAGCCACCTGTAAACTGATCGTGGCCTGCCCATTGGCAGTGGTATAATCCGCACTTACAGTATCAACATTATTTGGTATCGCTGAAGCTGGTGTTATCTCCCAGGATACAGGTGTACCATCGCGTACTAAATTATTGAATTGGTCATAGGCATCCAGTGTAAAGCCAAATTGCTCATCTAATAAAAGATTGGTTGCAGTTTGCGGTACACTCACCGAAGCGGTGACACCTGGCCATACCAGTACTACAGCTGTTGTATCATCCAAATCGTAGACCGCATCCCGGTTCACATTTCGACCAATAGTTGCTGGTCTACCTATTTGAACCGGCACAAATTGCCCCCTTCTGCGCCTGGACGTTTCATCAGCCACGATACGGTTGCGATCCCTGGATATACCACGAATACTGCCCAAATTAGATCCTCTCATTGGTGAGGCTGTAGTGCTAGTGCTATTCATCACATTGCTTGCCAACGCTTCAAAACTACCAAAAGCATTTAACAGCGAAGAAAGTCTTACATAGCAGCGTACCTGATATGTTAAATCTGCCACCGTATTGGTATTAAGGCGTACAGTGGCCACCCCTAATGTGTTGGTGATGGTTGAATCGGCGCTGAGACTTTCATCCGTCCCCTGGCCAGTGACCACTTCCCAGGATATATATACATTTTCCAGGGGATTATCAAATGTATCGATCAGTGTTGTATAAAAATCCATATAAGCTGTATCAGCAGAAACATTCAGTTGATCACCAGTATATTCCTCGTCCAAGGCGAGATTATATATATCTGAGGGAATAATCGTAACCACCGCACTGGCATGGGATCCAGGCCCTGAAGTAGCCTCTATAGTTACCTGGTCACCTACACTCAATGAATTGCCTGAGGGGTCAGTATATAAAGTAACTGCCACAGCACCACTGGCATCAGTAGATACTGAGTCTGAACTTAAACTGTAACCATCGCCAGAACCGCTTACCGTATTTACAGACCAGGTCACGCTTTCACCTAGACGTACCAGGTTCGCAAACTGATCATAAATATTCGCCGTAAAGGTAAGGCTGTCGAGCTGGGTCATGTTCAAGGCGGTCTGCTCTGTCACCCATACCGAATCCGGTATCCCGGGTTCAACCAGATAAAAACCAGATGTAGAAGAGGCTCCATCAGCAGCTACAGTAAACGAATTGTGACTACCGGCAGCAGTGTTGGTAACATAAACATTATTAATCATGCCGTCGAGATCAGTGGTATTGGTAGAATCATTCGGAAACGCACCAAAGGCATTGCCCGTATTCCAATCCACTATACCATTGGTTTTGTAACGACCATAGGTATTAAACAGCTGAATATTCGAAGTAAGACCAGCGGCAGAACTCGTATCGGGACTAACAAGAATCGTATCATTCGCCGCAGGACGATGGATAGCAATAGAATCAACCGGATAGTCTGCCTGGTCATGATAGTAAGCACCTGCATCGGCATAGGAATAATCCGGATCCGGATCCGTACTGCTGGTATCTGTATCAATCCCTGCTGCTGCTGCTAAAAGGGTAAAGTCATCGTTTGAATAATCGGTGAACTGATCCGTGCTGCTGGTAAATGATCCGGTGTTGTTCACCGTCCCGTCTACAGTTCCTTCCAAAATTGAGTAATTGAGGTCCACACCATCACTAGCTGATAATGATATAGCGTTACCGTTTCCGGCAATAGTAACATGATTTAAGGTGGCCGATCCATGCACTGTAAGCGGTATAGACGCCGCTTCAACGCCTGAAATCTGGATATAACTATAGGTGTCGCCATCCCGATGCCCGTCATCAGTACCTATTACTACACCTCCAAAAGTGGAATCAGGGTTCAGCGGCAGGAAGGAAATAACGCCTTCCGAATTTCCATCGGCGCTTAGTGAACCTTCAACAGTAAGCGTAACACCAGGGCCAAAGTAAAGCTCTGCACCAGCCTCTAGCTGTATTGTATCAGTCTCAGTTACAGTGAAATCTTCAGTAATGATCACTGTTGTGTCAGCGGATACGTTAATATTTTCAGTGGATGTACCAGCCAGGAATTGTCGCAGGCGCGGAAAAGCACCCATATCCGCCACTGTACTATCTGTATCATATACTGCGCTGGGATCTCCGGTATCGATACAAGGACTTAACAGATCCAGGTTGAAATCTCCATTTGCGGCATCAATAAACAATGGATCATAATCAATATTACCCGTACCTGTATAAGCACCTTGAACATCTGAATAAGTGACCACTGGATCTCCATCAATAGAGGTAGTATTACCCCAAACAATTGAATTAACCATTGTAATAGTCCCACTGGAATTATCGGTTAAGCCATTGCCATTGCCATACAAGGTACCATTAGACAAGGCTGCATTAGCGGTATCGCTGAGGACAATCGCCTTGCCGCTGGAGTTTTCCACCAATACAACAGAAATATTTATTGAACCGGCAGAAATGGTAAAGCCATCACCGGAAGCGTTACTGACGCGCAGCATATTCACAGAATTACTACCACCAGTAAATTCTAATTCTCCTAATATTGATACTTCATCAGGCGCAAACGCATTTCCACGGATATGCACAGACTTGCCCCCATTATCAGCGGATCCAGCATGATCCCCAGGATGAACAATAATGGAATCGCCTTCCAGGGTGTGATCCATGGTCCACTGCAAGGTATTAAAAGGCATACTGACGCTGGCAATATTGCTGTATACAACTGTATCTATTCCGGTAGTGGTTACATGCCAGGTAACAGGACTGTAAGCTGCTGGTGAATCCAGACTGTTTTCGTAGGCACCCAGATCAGGCGCAACGCTGTCTGATCTGGCTGTTCCGGCAATATCAGCACTGACAATATTGGCTGTACTGCCCCGGCCGATCATTGGTGACCAGTCAAGCAGGGTAAGATCACCATTTTCCGCATCCGTAAAACCTGGGCGACCATTAAAATTCATTGTACCATCATAGCCGCCCATTACATTGGAATAGGATACGTCTACATCACCAGAAATCTCATCATTGCCCCAATAAATTGAATTCACCAACGCCAGATCACCGGCAGCATTTTTTACGCCAGAATCATCATCAGCTGTATTATCCAGCAGTGTACAATGTTTTAAAGAAACATCACCGCCACTTAAATACAAGGCACCACCTTGATCAGCGTGGTTATCAGCAAATACACAATTAGTAAAACTGGAATAGGAATCATAGGCATACACAGCGCCTCCATTCCCGTCACTGCTGTTATCGCGGAAAATCATATTCTCAAATACCGGATCTGCTCCGTTGATAGATACTGCACCGCCATTTTCGCTGCTGCCATTGATAATGGTCAATCCAGAAATATGAACCGAATCCGGTTCATCCGTATCAAACACAAAAGCCGGCCCCTGGTTCTCGCAGTCAATTATTGTACTGGCCGGGCCAGAAGAAGTACGTATGATACGGGTCAGGCCAGCCATTGTCAGATCACGGTTTTCACTGCCACTATAGGTTCCTGCCGCTAGTTCAAGTGTGTCCCGATTAGCAGATTTACTAAGTGCTTCAGCAATGGTTTTAACCGCTCCACCAGAGGTTAAACCATCATTACCATCATCTCCATTGGAATCATCCACATAATACACATAGCGGCGATAATCACTGAGCACGTGTTCATAGGCACCAAGATCAGGGTTTGATCCGGTGGGGTTCGGTCGTGAGTTACCCAGTAAATCAACACTTGGCGCTAATAAATTATTTTCATCAGCATCTTCAATGCTAGCGCCACCAAGGCCGATTGCATGACTGTATTCTGAAAGTGCATAGGTACTGTCCGCAAACAACGGATCAAAATCATAGTGGTCTTCTTCAGAATCAAACCACCATGACTGACTTTCAGATTCAAAAATGGAGTTTTGTACTGCAAAATAATCAAAATCGCTAGTGCTAGAACCCCACAGAGAAATTTGATCATTAGATGGTGTATTACCAGCAATAATTGAATTTAGAATAATTACACTTGGGAGGTTTTGAGGATTACCACCGTTTGAGAAACCAGTTCCATTTGAAGCAGGAAGCCCTTGGTTACCAGCAATGGTTGTATTGATTAAAACCGTTGTTCCAAAATTAGCCACTATTCCCGCGCCCTCAGAGTAACTAGAACTTTCGGAATCAACCGCATAATTATCAGCTATAAGAGAATTATTTAAAACCAAATAAGAATCAGATGCGTATATACCTATACCATAATGCCAGATCGACCCAGAGGATCCTGTGTTTTCTGTATAATTGCCCAGTACTTTTGTTCTGTCTAAGACACAAATACTATTATTACTGACACGTAGTCCACCACCCTCAAAGCCATTATTGCTGCCATTATTATGACGGCGATTATTTCTAATCACACAATCACGAAAAATAGCAAAAGATAAATCTAAATTAATTGCGGCTTGTTGATAGCCATCCGCATCTTCAATAATACAATTCTCGAACACTGCACCTGATAGAACACTACCATCACCCCAATATCCTTGAACTGATATTGCTGTACCCGAACCATCATTTTCTCCGCCATTAATAATGTTAAAGCCGATAATCTTTAATGTAGTATCCGTTCCATTGGTAATATTAAAAGCACGTTTATTGCCTTCACAATCTATAATAGTGGAATCAGGACCACCACGGGCCATTAATACAATGTTCTTTGGTTCAGAACCACCATCAACATTAAAAACTAATTCCTGGTCATCATTACGGACATAGGTGCCTGGCAATACCAATACTGTATCCCCCTCCTCAGCTGCATCAATGCCATCCTGAATCTCGCGCATAGGTTCCTCAGGACTGCCTTCTCCATTAGCTAAACCATTATTAGTATCCACATACCATTTAGGTCCCTGAAAATAGGGTTCTGTCTTGGCATGGAGCGATGCTGAGCTTTCATAATCTGCAGTATCAAGCGCCGTAACGTAAAACCAGTACTCCTGGCCATTATTTAACCCCGTAACTGTTGACCGCGTGTTGAACCTGCCGGATACTGTATCAGCCGCTGTAAAAGTAATGGAATCTTCACCCACATAAGCAATATACCTGTTTATATCACCATCCTGGTGGTAATCCCATTCCACAAGCACCGATTTATGCAGGGGTGTTGCGGTCACATCTTCTACAGCAGATGGATAAGGTGTCACCGCCAGTTCATGTTCCCAGGCGCCAAGGTCCGGCACTGCTACTCCATCATCATATAAGCTTGCATCTGCAGGATTGGGGCGTATATTACCCGCTATATCTACAGCAGGGGCATAAATGAGTTCGTCTTCTGTATCTTCACCCTCAATAGCGCCAGCGCCAATGGCTGGGCTGCGGGAATGGAGCTCAAATGAAAATAATGTATCTGCCCCTACTCCCGTGGGCTCCAAAAACACCGGATCGTGGCTGTACACTTCGTCATCATAATCCGAGACATTATCAATACCGGTAATTATAGAATACGAAACACGAATTTCATTGTAATTGCCATCTTCATAAAATGGAGTAATATCAGGCTCATTATAGGCTATAATACTGTTAAAAAGAGTGAGCTTTGATCGTTCATTGCTACCATAACCCGATAAATAAGCAACACCACCCCAACTATGGTAGTCATCAACGCTATTCTCCGCTTTATTATAAGCAATAGTAGAATTAATAACCGTAACGGTTGCTCCGCTCTCCAGTCTAAATGCGCCACCAGCTGCTGGGCAACCGTTTTGGCTTGTGAGCGCACTATTACGCGCTATGATTGAGTTCACTATCTTTACATTGCCACTATAAATATATATTGCGCCACCATTAGCCCAGCAATCAGCGCTTGTCGTATTATCAGAGATTTTACAGCCATTAAAAACAGCACCTCCAGATCCAAAACTAATTGTAGGGTATGAATCTCCGAACTGAGAATTATTCACTGAATTGCTATCTATTACACAATCAATAAATCTGACCTGAGAAGAGGAGGAAGAAATCACAGGTACTCCTGAGACAGTTTCTGTAATAACACAGTTTTTGAAAGTTGCTCCAGAACCCGAAATATTTATCGCCGAACCCCAGTAATCAGAATTGCTACCATTATACCCATCATAAATGGTAAACCCAACGATCTGCAGTGTTGTATCTGTACCATTAGTTATATCAAATAACCTTTGATTACCTTCACCATCTAATATAGTTGTGGCCGCACCATCGCGGGATTTGAGGACAATATTCTTTGGTGTATCATCATCATCTGCGATACGAAACTTTAAATTTTGATCATCACTACGGTCATATGTCCCCGGTAAAACAAGGACTGTATCCCCTGCTGCTGCGGCATAGATAGCATCCTGAATTTCACGGTATGGTAAAGCTGGAGAACCACGTTTGTTTGAACCAGATGATTGATCTTCATTCACATACCATAGCGGCCCCACCCATTTAGGCTCACCAATATCAGGAGGACTGGATACTCCCGATTCATTACCATCACGATCAATGGATGAAACGGCAAAATAATAGGGCGTGTAATTTGTCAAACCGGAGTTTGTATAGGTCGTGACACCAACTGATACACTGTCTATAAAACTAAGAGATGATGAACTTGTCCCCCGGTAAATACGATAATACTCTAGATCCGACGCAACCACCTCATCCCAGATAATCGTTACAAACGAGTCGCCGACTGCGGAAACAGTTACATTAGCAGGAGTCGCTGGAAAGGGTGTCACTGCCTTTGAATGCTCATAGGCGCCTAGGTCTGGATTGCCACCGTCACTGCCTGGCCGTGAGCTATTATTGATATCATACACAGGTGCACTGAAATTCTCAAAAGAACTGGTACCAGCACCAATTGCCATGCTAGTATCTGACAGGGCATAATTGGTAGCACTGGAAAATCTAGGGTTCACGGTGGATAAAAAATTGAAATCATCCAGGTCGCCGAGGCCGATGTCGATAAACTCCACGGCCGTGACTAGGGAGTAGGGAATTTGCTGATCCCCGATTTCGATACTGTTCGCCAGATAGGTGAAGAGTGGTTGGGGTGAAATACCGACATCGAATGCCGCCTGCA
>ENA-ORDI01000425-ORDI01000425.1-marine-metagenome-genome-assembly--contig:-NODE-425-length-29296-cov-4.217222_pt1 | contig 29296 bp, 28 predicted proteins | sample MGYA00248628_ERZ508525 | MGnify/ENA primary metagenome ERZ508525 (study PRJEB26195, sample SAMN05422138) | marine metagenome | isolation source: East of Porto Seguro, South Atlantic Ocean | place... | reverse complement strand
CCGCGCTGGCAGTTCTTGCAGAACCCACACGCTACGTTGAAGGGCATCACCACTCGTTCGCCGATGGACAGATTCTTGACCGCGCTTCCGACTTCCTGTATCACGCCCATGTTCTCGTGGCCGAACACGATGCCAGCCTCGGCGGCGGTGCGACCCTCATACATATGCAGGTCTGAACCGCAGATGCACGATGATGTGATCTTGACGATCACGTCATTGGGATGCTGGATGATCGGGTCCGGGACGTTCTCGACGGCGACTTCAAATGGGCCTTTGTAAACTACGGCTCGCATGGCGATTCCTCCTACGTGGGATGTTCGGGGCAGACACAACGTTGGATGTGATGTCTGCCGATGTTACGGGCGGAGGAATCAGAAACACGCAAGATGCCTCGCCTTGTTGAAACGAGGAAAATGCTAACGTCGTGACTGACGCTTGTCAAGGTCACGGCCCGATGGCCTGTCTCCGGAATCGCGCTACGCTCTGCCTTTGGCGACGTTGCGCCGCTGGCGATGCCTATCAGTGAAGGATAGGACCTTCTTCCGCAGGCGGAAATTCTCAGGCGTAACCTCGACCAATTCGTCGTCGGCGATGAAATCCAATGCGTCTTCGAGGCTGAGCTTTATGGCGGGACTTAATCGCTTGATTATGTCTGCTGAGGCCGCGCGCATGTTGGTCAGCTTCTTCTCTTTGCACACGTTGATAACGAGGTCTTGGTCCTTCGGATGGACACCCACGATCATTCCTTCGTACACAGGGGTTCCCGGTTCCACGAACGTCTCGCCTCGGCCCTGAGCGTTTAACAGACCAAACGTGATGGCAGTCCCTGCTTCGGAGGCGACCAGAACGCCGTTTGTGGTTGTCTTTACTTCTCTGGTCATTCGTCGAAATTCACTAAAGACGCTGCTGGTGACGCCGGTGCCACGCGTTTCCCGAAGGAACGCCGACCTGAAACCGATCAGCCCACGTGTCGGGATGCTGTACTCCAATCGGACATTTCCCATGCCGTCATTAGACATGTTTGTCAATTGCGCTAGACGTCCTGCGAGGTCTTCAGTCAATATGCCGATGAATTCTTCGCGCGTGTCGATGGTCAACTGCTCGTAAGGCTCAAATACATTGCCATCAACAATCTTGGTGACAGGCTCCGGCTTAGATACCTGAAAGTCGTACCCTTCGCGCCTCATCGTCTCGATCAAGATGCTAAGGTGAAGCTCTCCACGGCCTGAAACCATAAACTCGTCCGGGCTGTCCGTTGTTTCGACGCGAAGACTGACGTTCGTTCGCAACTCTCGGACCAAGCGGGCATGCAGCGTTCTGGAGGTCGAATAGGTCGCCTCCTGGCCCATGAATGGCGACGTGTTCACCCCGAAAGTCATCTTGACGGTAGGCTCCTCAATCACTATGGTGGGCAGGGCGTCGGGATGCTCCGGGTCGGCGAGCGTGTCTCCGATTGACACGCCATCGACGCCGGTGACGGCGATAATATCGCCGACTGGCGCCTCAGTGACTTCCAAACGCTCGAGACCTCGAAATACAAAAATTTTCTCCAAATTGTGCGGGGTTGTCTGGTCCCCGTTTCGGAGTAGAGCGACCGGGTACCGCTTCCGGGCATTGCCTCGGAACACGCGACCGATTGCTATCTGCCCCAAGTAATTGTCGTAATCCAGCGCGGCCACAAGCATCTGGAAAGGGGCGTCTGGGTCACCGGTTGGGGCCGGAACGCTCTCTATCATGGCTTTGAATAGAGGTTGCATATCTTCTCTCGGCGCATCCATGTCGGAAATCGCATATCCGTCGCGGGCCGAGGCATATAGAATCGGAAAATCCAACTGTTCTGCTTTAGTCGCCAGTTCCAAGAAGAGGTCTTGAACCAGCTCGATCACTTCGGGAACCCTAGCCTCTGGGCGGTCGATTTTATTGATTACGACCATCGGGGCAAGATTGTGCTCGATCGCTTGTTTCAAGACAAACCTGGTCTGGGGCATGGGGCCGTCGACGGCGTCCACCAACAAAAGACAACCATCTGCCATGTTCATAATTCGCTCGACCTCGCCGCTGAAGTCGGCGTGGCCCGGAGTGTCAATGATGTTGATCTTGGTGCCGTTGTAAGTAACGGCGGTGTTCTTAGCGAGAATCGTGATGCCGCGTTCTTTTTCCAGTGGATTGGAGTCCATGATAAGCACCCCAACGTCCTGATGAGCGCGTAACACCTGCCCCTGCTTGAGCAGGGCATCCACCAGAGTAGTCTTCCCATGATCGACGTGGGCGATAATGGCAATGTTTCGGATTCTGTCGTTTGACTGTTCGTGTATCAAATGCAGTGCTTTCCTGATTCGATTGATGGTCCGGTTTTCATGACCCCGCGACCGCAACCCACCGGCAAATACTTGTAAATGGAAGCGTCAGAGCTTCGCAGAAGGGTGCGAGAATATTCAATAATTGCAATACGTCACATGATAATAATAGCACTCGACTTGAGCGAATCGCGAACCAGTATGAGACCCCTGACAATTAGAGAGCAAGTTTCGGCAAGCCGTTGGGTCGGACGGGCGTTAGAATTGACAGGCACAAAGGCAATTCAAATACTTGAGTGATAATCAGGAAACGCATATGATTTCGATAACCGCCTTCAAAACCAATTCAAGCCGATGGGATGCGTCGGTCCAACGTGACCGCTCCGCAGAAGGTCATTTTCCCCAAGCGTAAAGGCGACTGGAATCTACTGTCGGCCTGCGTGTCCTTCTCGACTCCCCAGACGCGAGAACGTGGTTTTCACGACCTCATGTCCGCAGAGAAGGCAGGCTTCCGGCCCTGCAAGCGATGCCAGCCCGACTCGGTGTCTCCCCTGCATGAGCAGACGGAGATGATTGCAAGGGCTTGCAGAGAGATAGAGGAGTCGGACGCCGCTCTATCGTTGGAGGAGCTCGCGTCCCAGGCTAACCTGAGCCCCTGGCATTTTTACAGGTTGTTCAAACAGACCGTCGGCGTGACACCCAAGCAGTATGCCACCACGCTCAGGAATCAGATTCTCCGAACGGGGCTTTCATCAGACGCGTCGGTCACAAATGTGACTTGCGAAGCAGGGTTTGGGTCGATCGTCCGGGCATACGGGTCCACACCGGGGAATCTGGGGATGACGCCCACCGCATATCGAAACGGAGGGGAAGGTCTCGATATCAGAATTGCCGTCGCTCATTGTTTCCTCGGATATGTGTTGGTTGGCGCGACGGACAAAGGCATCAGCGCGATTGAGTTCGGTGACGATCCAGGGGTCATGAGACGCAATTTCGAAGAATGATTCTCGAAAGCAACATCGTCCAGGATGATATGGAGTTCGCCGATTGGCTGGATGAAGTGATGGCGTACATCGACACGCCCGATGTCGGAATGAGTCTTCCATCGGACATCTAGGGTACCGCGTTTCAGCGTCGAGTGTGGGAAGCGTTAAACCTTCTCCCAACCGGAACAACCGTCAGCTGTGGCGAATTCGCCAGCGCCATAGGGAGTCCAACGTCGGCACGGGCCGTTGCTCAGGCGTGCGCCGCCAATCGGATGGCTGTCGCGGTGCCTTGCCATCGAGTCGTGAGGCAAGACCGAGAACTGGAGGGCTACAAGTGGGGCATCGAGAGGAAGCGAGCATTGCTCAAGCGCGAAGGCCACACGACGGAGTGAGTTGCTCGGCATCAGAGCCAACGTCGTTCAAATCCAGCAACCAAAAAATATTGGGCTGCCTTACTGTGACATCGTTCGTCACACCGTCAAAAACCTGCAGATTTCTGCCACGACCATCGCCATACCGACATCTGAAAAATCTGAATTGTCAACACTGATGAATGGTGCGTTCAATTCAAGATGCGCCCGAGCTCGATCCGCGAGTTTTTTGACCAGGTCCTCGATGTTTTCAGAATCAAAATGGGCCGGATGGCGACCACCGGCCTCTGAGCGTGCGACGTATCCGGCTACCAACACCTCGTCACCCGCTGAGCAATGAACTTGAACTAGCTTGCTAGACAGTCGAGACACTAGGCTGAGGATACGCGGCGTGTCATGTTGAACGTAAAAATTCATCTCGGCGATTGCGTCGCGGCCGGATGAAAGTTGGACCTCCAGCATTTTGTGCAACAACATGAAGCTGGCCAGGCCGAATTTCCGAGAAGATTCTATGTCGGTCCCACCGAGCGAGTCATGGAGTGACTATTTGATCGCGTCTTTCGTGAAAACTGGCAAACCCAGTCGGGAGCCAAGCTCAATTGCAATGGTCGTTTTCCCGGCAGCGGGAGGGCTAGGCACTACGATCAGCGTCGGTTGCTCATTCATTGCGCTCGCCTCTCCTTCACTCACGCATGTCGTGTGTTGATGTTGTCGAACATTGAAATCTAAAGTACAGGCAATTATTCGAGCGGCATGACGATATCAATGGGCGCTCAAGTCGTCAATTGTTGCGATAGGTTTCCGTGGCGTACAATACCAACCGACTGATCCAATTAGAATTCAGGAGCGCGCCATGCCGAAATTTGTCTTCATGCCACCCCAAGATGAACTGAAAGAGATGTTCGCAGCTCGATTGTCCGACACACTGCCTGAATATGATGTCGTCTCGCCGGAGACTGACGAGCAAGCGATTGAGGCCATCAGAGACGCCGACGCCGCGTGCGGCTGGATTCCGCCCGCCGCTCTCGAGGCAGCCGACAAGCTGACCTGGCTTCACAACCCCGACGCAGGGCCGTTCCACGGGTACTATTACCCGGAGCTTCTGGCGCATTCGCTGACCATGACCAACCCCCGTGGCATCTATTTTGACCATATCAGTCACCATATCCTGATGTTCGTGATGGCGCTCTCGCGAGGCTTGCCCTGGTACATGGACGCCCAGCGGCAAGGAGTTTGGGATAATGCCGCCCGGAAATCCCCGTACATCGACCTCACGGTATCCACCGCGCTGATAAACGGCGTGGGAGGCATCGGCCACGAGACTGCGCGAATACTCAACGAACTGGGTATGGAGGTCATAGGCGTAGATCCGCGCCCAGAATATGAGCTTCCCTTTATCCAACTCCATACACCGGATGAACTAGACGAAGTATTGCACCGAGCCGATTTCGTGATAACGACTGTGCCTCACACTCCAGAAACTGAAGGCATGTTCAACGCTCGCAGGTTTGAGCTAATGAAGGATTCGGCTTACTTCATCAACATTGGACGAGGCAAGGTGTGCAAGATCGACGATCTCGCTGACGCTATCGAGAACGGAGTCATTGCCGGCGCGGGGTTGGATGTGTTCGAGGAAGAGCCCCTGCCATCGGAACATAAACTCTGGGGTCTGCCCAATGTGCTCATGACTCCCCATGTCGCTATCAGGGACGCTGAGAACTTGCCGGCGCGACGATATCAGATCATCCTCGACAACGCACGAAAGTTCCTGAACGGCGAGCCCCTGAACAACGTTGTCGACAAGGATAAATGGTACTGAATGGTCGGGCTTTCTGACCGTAGGACGGGCCTTGTTCCGGTGGCGGGGCCAAAATCTCGGAATCTGGGTCGAATAGAAACCACAAGGACACAAGCAAGCAGGGCGGCAAAAACAAAAATGGCGTCTACTGGATTGTGATTCGGACTAAATGTAAGGGCCAGTCGCGTAAGAGAGACTGGCCCTTTTTGAATCAACCCGTCGGAGACGGACGTTCAATTTATTTGCTTACAGAACGAAATCTATCTCGTACAGGTCATAGTGGGAGTGCGCCATGCCCAGAGATTTGTAGGTCTGTTTCGCGATACGATTTGTCCGATCGACGTACAACCTGATGCCGCAAATGTCCTCTCGTGAGTCGGCGATGTCGTGAACCCAATCGTGCATCGCCCGGTAGACGCCCCTGCGTCGCCAATCGGCGCTCACGAAGACACTTTGAATCCACCAGAACGTCGCGTTGCGCCAATCGCTCCACTCGTATGTTATTAACAGGCTTCCCACAACCTCTCCGTCGGCTTCAGCCACGAGGTAAAATCCCTTGTCGTCAGAATCGAACACGCTCGCCACGCCTCGACGAAGCAACGGTTCGTCCAAGCTCTTGCCTTCGGCCTCCTGGGCCATGCTTTGTTGGAACTGGACGATTTGACCTGTGTCCTGTCGCGTGGCCTCTCGAATGTTGATCGCATCGTTAATCATTGGAGTCGATTCTCCTCCAGTGGTTTGTGGCTTGGAGCGAGAAAAGTATAGCATAAGGCTTTTTTGCTTCTGTGGATGTATCATAGTGCCGCGATGAACGAAAATGTGCGATATGACGTTGCTGTTATTGGTGCTGGGCCGGCAGGCATGGTTTCCGCGACAACATGCGCCCAGGCCGGAGCTTCGGTGATTCTGCTGGAACGCGACGCGTGGGCCGGCGGCAAGCTGGGCATCCAGTCCCAACCTCTTCAGGGACCTGTCACTATTTTCGGCGGGCTAAACGGTTTCGAGCATCAAGCGCGGCTAATGAACGAGGCATCCGATGCTGGAGTCGTGGTGAGATTGGGAGTTGAAGTTGATCAACTGTCACCACCGGCAGTTTCAGGCGATTCTTTTCGCCTGACGGTCGAAGGCATGTTGGATTCCGAGGGATTAGTGTCGGCTCGGTCTGTGATTCTAGCCACTGGCTCTGAAGAACCCGAACCAGACTTTCCTGGTTCTAATCTGCACGGGGTCATGCGTTCGGGCGCAGCACAGGTGGCTCTGAATGTGCGGGCGCAACTGGTGGGACGGCGAATAGTGATGGCTGGATCGGGCAATTCCGGGCTGTTGATCGCTCAGAATTTGTTGGACGCCGGGGCCGAGATTGTCGCTGTTCTAGAGAAAGACTCCAAAGTCGAAGGCCGAGAGGTCAACGCATCTCCGCTTCGGCAGGCTGGAGTTGAGGTGCTGACATCGACTCCGTTGATAGAGGCTGTCGGCGACGGCAAATTGGAGCGCGTGCGTGTTCAGCAATTGGAGTATTCAGGCGTAGCGACTCGTGATATCGAAGCCGACACCCTATGTGTGGCATGGCCGAGAGAGCCAGACTCGCATTTGGCGGTTGATGCCGGATGCCCAACACTGGAGATCGAAATTCTCGGCGGAATAATGCCAATCCACGACCTGAACTTTGTTACACTCGTCAATGGACTTTTCGTCTGCGGCGACACATCCGGTGTCGAGAGCGGCGCGACGGCAATTGAGTCTGGCCGACTCGCAGGCTTGGCTGCGTCCAGGTTTCTTGGGTTTTCCCACGAAGACACAAAAACGCTCTCTTCAATGGCGCGGAGAAGACTGGGTTATCTGCGGAGAGGCAGGCGGGGCGGGTTGAGGAGAGAAGCCAAGGTCACGCTTGCATCGGTTCATCGAAGATTAACAGGAAATTTAGACGCCGAATGATTCCGACGAAAGAGAAGGACGATATGTATGGACGCGTTTGAGTTTTCTGAACTGGTGAACCAACAAGGCCAGTCAGGCGAACGGTACCTGGAGTTTTTGGCCGTCCCGGCCATGAGCCTCGGAGTATATTCCCTGCCGGCAGGAGGCGTCGACACCCAACAGCCGCACACCGAGGACGAGATATATTACATCGTGTCGGGCCGGTGCACGATGAGCGTTGATGGCGAAGACAGGCCCCTTGAGCCTGGGAGCGTTGTTTTCGTCGCCGCCCGTGTGGAACACCGATTTCACACGATCACTGAGGACATGAACATCCTAGTAGTGTTCGCCCCAGCTCGCCGCTCTCGGGCGTGACACGACTATTTGCGTGCGGCGTGGAAGTCTTTTGACAGGCCGTTCATGCGACGGTTCGCGATATTGAAAATTGGAGACCCCACAATTGAACAAAATCGTTCCGAATTTTGATGAAGCTGTGTCCGACATATCGGATGGCGCGATGCTGATGATTGATGGTTTCGCGGGGCCAGGCGGCACTGCCCAAAATCTGATCCGCGCCCTGCGCGATCACGGAGCCAGAGACCTGACCATCATCAGCAACACCGCGGGGCTCGCCAGCGTCATGGGATTCGGGACTCTACCTGGAGACCGTCCCATCGACATCGGCATACTGGTGGACAATGAGCAGGTCAAGCAAGTGATTGCGTCCTTTCCTGTGTCGCCTTCGCCGTCCCGTCCAACGTCGTTCGAGCGGGCGTATCTTGAAGGGAAGGTCGAACTTGAAGTTGTACCTCAAGGCACGTTGGCAGAGAGAATACGCGCTGGAGGCGCGGGAATCCCCGCATTCTACACGCCGACGGGCGTTGGGACTCAGATCGCCGAAGGCAAAGAAATCAGAGAATTCGATGGCCGGGAGTACGCGATGGAACGTTCTCTGAATGCAGACTTCGCGTTGCTTCGGGCGAACGTCGCCGACACTTTGGGCAACACGACGTACCGCGGAACTTCGCAGAATTTCAACGGTGTTATGGCGACGGCCGCCAAAGTGACGATTATCGAGGTGGACGAGATCGTTGAGCCTGGAGGGCTGGACAGCGCGGTGATTCACACTCCTGCGCTGTACGTAAATCGGATGGTGAAAATTTCTTGAAACGCTGATGCCCGGATTCATTGAAATGCCAGCACGAGACCGAAAGGCAACATATGGTCAAGCCTCGATTAGATAGGGAGATTATCGCAATGCGGGTCGCCCGAGAGCTTCAAGACGGAGACGTCGTCAACCTGGGAATCGGGATTCCGACCTTGTGCTCCCAGTTCGTTCCTGAAGGTCGAACGGTTATCTATCACAGCGAGTCCGGCGTGCTGGGCTACGGCCCGATGGCCGAGCCGGGCGAGGAAGATATCGACCTCATCAATGCCGGAGGTCAATTCCTGGCTCCGAACCCTGGGATGTCTTTTTTCAATTCTGCCGAAGCCTTTGCCATGATTCGTGGAGGACATATCGATGTCGCGGTGCTAGGCGCGTTTCAGGTCGCCGAGAACGGCGATCTCGCAAACTGGATGCTGCCGCAGCGAGGGGTGGGCAACGTCGGCGGGGCGATGGACCTGGCGGCGGGAGCCAAGCGCATCATTGTCGCGATGGAGCATACAGACCGAAATGACAATCCTAAAATCGTCAATCAGTGTTCGTTCCCGCTGACCGGCAGGGGATGCGTCAGGATGATTGTGACTGACATTGCTGTGATTGCTGTGGCGAAAAACGAACTCACGCTTCTCGAAGTCGCTCCAGAGTGGGGGGCGAAGGATGTTCAGGCGCTCACTGAGCCTACACTGAAAATTTCGCCAAAATTGTCTGAAATCGACCTTTGATAAAAATTTCAGCGTGGACGAACCCCACCGAGGAAACTTGACCTACCGATAGTGTCGATCCAACTCCGAGACGTACCCTTGACCAAGCAAATGAGCGTTTTCGGTTAGCCAATCGCTGAACAGCGTCGATCCGGGCGCTAGTTCGCCGGATTTGGACACCAACAAGTCGGACATCAATCCGTCGATCTCATCTCGCGTGAGCAGGACATCACGAAGAATAACGCCCATGATGCGTGAGACGATCAGCGCCACTTTAGGATTTACGCGAATCAGCCGGGAATTTGCGCCAATTTTGTCCAAGATTAAGCTGACCATTTCGCGATAGGTGTAGACCTCTGGGCCGACAGCATCCAGCGCGACGTTTTCGCGACTGTGTCCTAACTCGACTGCGAGAGCGGCCAGATCATCGACAAATGTCGGATGGAAAGGGAACTTTCTCAACATCCAGGCGATGTTATTTAGTAGAATGTCCTCTCGACCGAATATCATGGTTGGTCTCAAAATCGCGTGGGACATGGAAGATTGGCAGATTGCGTCTTCCACTCGAGCTTTGCCTCTAAAGTAGGGAAGCGAAGAATCAAGGGTGGCATTGGTGATACTGAGATGGACGATGCGCCGGACGCCCGCGTCTTCCGCTGCAGAGATTAGGGTCATGAGATTTTCGACGGCCGTGTCATGATTGATTCCACCATGAGCAGACCGTACCCAATAGGGATTGAATCATGTGTCGGCCCCTTCCAGGGTGCGGGCCAGAGCAGCAGGATTATCGAAGTTGAATGGAGAAGTGGTAAGTCGCTCGCCGAACTGATTTGGACTCTCAGGGTGTCCGGTCAGCGTCGTGACCTTGGAACCGGCTTCCAGCAATCTCCGGGCTATGTACTTCCCTGTGTATCCGAATGCGCCTGTAACGACGTGTGTGCGGATCATGAATAATTTGTTTCCTGGTGAGAATCAACTAGCGCCTGCACCTGCATTTTTAGATGTTTTAACGCTGAAAGCGGTGAGAAATGAATCATCGGATCAGGGCTGCGGCCATCGCCGTTGACGCAGGAAAACTGCTGATGGTCAGGCACGATATCCCCGAGTAAGGGAAAATGTTCTGGATACCCCTCCGGGTGGTGGAGTTGAGCGCGAAGAGTCGCTCTTCGTTTGCGCCAAACGGGAGGTCATGGAGGAAACAGGAGTGGATATTGACCGAGACCGTGTGATCTACGTGAGGCAATGGGTGGACACGGAACTCGACTATCATCACGTCGAACTTTTCATCCTCGTGAAGAGTTTTTGCGGTAAACCTGCCCAGGCGACAACTCCGAAATTTCGCCTTTCACATTGTTGATTTCCGATGCCAGATTTCTTGCCAGAGACGAAATGCACGACGTGAGCGTTTATCCTGAAATGCTCAAGAATCAGTTTTGGGATCGTCTTAATCTGGGTTTTCCTCAGATGACGTACCTGGGCGTAGATAAAGATTAGGCTCTATACGATCTCGAACGTCGAGCCCAGCTCGGTCTTGGTGACTTCGATTCGCACAGGAAACGCTTCTTTGACGTGGTCTATATGAGTAATGACGATGATTTTCTCGAAATCGTCCTGAATAGATTGAATAGCCTCTGTGAGCCTTTCCTGGCCGGTGGCGTCCTGTGAACCGAATCCTTCATCTATGAACAGGGTGCGAAGTGGAGCCCCTGACCTTCGTGCCAACAAACGCGAAAGAGCAATACGCAACGCGAAATTTATTCGGAACGTCTCGCCGCCACTGAATGTCTCGTAACCCCGCGTGCCAAGTTCGTCGCTGATACTGAGGTCCAACTCCTCGGAAAGGGCATCGGTGCCCCGAACTCGACGACCTTCTTTTAGTTCCAGCCGGAGCGTCATACGGTTGTCCGTGAGTTTGGCCAAAAGTTCGTTGGCGTCGGCCTCTAACTGTGGTATCGCGTCTTCGATAATCAACGCCTGGATTCCGTTTTTTCCGAATGCCAGCACGAGTTCGCTGTAAAGACCGCGCTCGTTGACCATCGACGTTCGATGTTTCTCCAGACCTTTTACGATGCCCTCAACTTCGACGCAACGCTGTAACTGGGTTTCCAGCACGCCTATACGCACACGATGGTCGTCCAGAGTCGACTCCAGACCTGACAGTGTACCCTGGGCGCTTTTCAGGGCTGACTTTGAGGATGGCAATGCGAGCAGCGCTGTTTCGATATCTGACTGTTTAGATTGAACAGAAGATAACTCATCCGATAATTCCGATAGCTCGATTGAGGCCCCAGACAACAACGCCTGTTCCGAGGGAAGACGTTCGCTGGCGTCCGTCAGGGAACGGTGCATTTCTGCATATTCGCCCAGTCGAGACGCTAGCGCATCGACCGAGGCGTGTTCCTCAGCATCGTATCCAAGTTCCGCGATGACGGCCTCAAGCTCGGCGGCCTTGACGCGAGTCTCCTGGGCGTAGTCTTCGGAGTCCACTCGGTTCTGAAGCGCGCTCAGTTCTTCTCTCGCAGGGCCAAGATTGGATTTCGCGGTTCGGGCATCCTTCAGATTACGCTCAAAATTGTCAGAATCGCGTTGCAAATCTAGCAATCCCTGGTTGACCTGAATTTCGAGGTTCGAGATGCTTTGGCCTTTGTCGCGTCGCTCGGCCTGAACTTGTTCTCGACGCGTTGGATCGAAGTTCAGAGATCGAGTTTCTGTATTCAGCGCGGCCAATTTTTGGCGTTCTTTGTGGCAAAAATCCTTTGAGGCAAGCCTCGCTCGAAACTCGTTGAGTTTCGGCAACTGGACTGCCAATTCGCCAGCGGCTCTCTTGGAATTTTCGATCTCAACGTTGAGCCTTCCGCTGGCCGATTCCAGGTTGCGCGTGCGGACGTCGAAAGCCGACTCCATGTTCAGGAGGGCGTCGGTCAATAGCTGACGTTGTGACTTGGTTTTCCCTTGTTCCGCCTTGTTCTCGGTATGCTGTCTGCGACTTTCGCGGCCTTCTTTTTCGTACTCTGATCGCAAATGTGACTGGCCTTCATCACCGAGGGGCTGTTTGCAGACCGGACAGATGGCATCGCCTTGCTGCAGAATGTCGAACTTTTGTCGCGTGTCCTTCATTTTTTGGACCAGGGTATCGCGTTCCTGCCCCAGAATGACGATATTCGCTTCAACCTTTTCTAGCTCCGCTCTTGCGTCAGCATTCTGACTCGAAACCAGTTGCAGGTTTTCGCGTTCGGCGCCCAATTTCTGACGTTCGGCTTCGAGGCTCGTCAATCTTTCCGCATTTGGTCTCAATTCTCGCTCAATTGCAACATTGATGTTGTCGGCGGCGTTCTTGATATTGGCTTGCTCCAAGTCGATGATTTGCTGGAGTTCCGCTCTCTGGCGCTCCAAGGAGTTCATCGTTTCTGAGGCTGCGTTCAGAGTGTCTAATTCCTGAGACAGATTTCCTAGTTCGATGCGATCCTGCTCCATTTGAGTTGAAGCGATTACTAGCTCTTGACGCTGCGGTTCTAACGCATCGAAGGCTTGTTCATATTCCTGAATTCGGGACGCTTTGGGTTCTAGGTCGACATCAATTCGATGTTGGGTTTGGCGGACTTGACCGGCCAGTCTTTCATGCGCCACAGAGATTGTTCGGGTCAACTCCGCCAATTGTTGGTCGAGAGGGCTTTTCTCTGACAATGCGCGGGCGAATCTGTCCCGTTGGGCCTCCGCTTTCGTAAGACGAGTGTGCGCCTCTTCGATTTCACCTTTTCGGTTCAACAGAGCCTGATATCGTGTCACTGCCTCCAGATGGTTCCGAGTTCGGAGTTCGAGATCCCGAATGCGAGACCTGAGGTTGTCTAACTGGGGAGTGAACCTCTCCAATTCGGCTTTCTGGGCGTTGAGAGATTCGACCCGCTGAGAGGCGGACTCAACGTCAGCGCTCGCCGTTAAACTCTGGTTTTGTAGCGTCTCGACAGCTTGTTGGACTTCCGAGAGATGCGCTTCGTGCTCAGGTTTCTTATCCAATTCCTGTTGATGAAGAGATATGCGGACTTCTGTTTCTTGGAGACGAGTTGAGATACCTGCAACTCGCGCTTTGGCTTTGGTCTCCAAACCTTCGTAATACGAGAGGTCCAGCACCTCAGTCAGGATCGCTTTGCGCTCCGTCGGCCGAGCGTTGGTGAAACGATCGGCATCGCCCTGTCGCAGAAACGCGGTGTTGATGAACGTGTCGTAGTCCATGTGCAGTATTTCGACGATTCGTGCCTGAGTGTCGCTCATCGTGTTCCCGGTGATGGGGCGGAATGTGGAATCGTCGTCAGATGCGATTTGAAGCTCAAGGACCGGATGGCCCGCTCCTCGCCCTGCTGAAACCGAATATCGTCTGCTCACACGGTATAGATCATCACGGGCGAGAAAATCCAACTCCACCGCCATGTCTGTCTGGCCCTTGTGTATCAGGTCTTCTTGTCGGCGCGCGCGCGCCTGGCCCCACAACGCCCAAGTCATGGCATCCAACAGAGCGGACTTTCCGTGACCATTCTCCCCGCATAGGCAGGCGATGTGGATGCTTTCGAGATTCAAAACGGGGGCATTGTCCCGGTAGCTGAGAAAATTTTTGACACTGAGCCTTACGGGAATCATATAAACCTCTGATTTTACGTTCGCTCCAGTATACCGCGGTCAGCGGGTCAGAGCGCTAGGAAAGGATCGTCACAGAGACGGACGTTGTTCGCGTTGAGCCTTTTTTGAATAACGCGTTTGGGTAGTCCCCTGGGGATTGGCCGGCGGCAAATAGGCCGGATGCGCTGACTTCTCCAGCGTTTTCGTCCGCCACGGACCAGATAACGACAGAGCCTTTGACTGGATTTCCGTGACGGTCGAAGCCTTGCGGAGATTCTAGCTGGATGATGGACCCAGGGGTGAGTTGAATCAAACCAGGGGCTGGTGTTGCATGAGATAGTGGGCCGGGAGTTACGCGAATAGAAGCGGAACTTTCAACCGAGATACCGCCAAGCTCAGCTGCGACAATCACCGCGTCGGCGTAGAATCCTGCGCGTCCTCCGGCGGTCAGAATACCCTCCAGCCCGATTGTTCCTTTGCTTCCAGACGCTTCCCAGGTTATTCTGGCGCCCTCGATCCGGTTGTCGAATGCATCAGAGGCCCGCGCTGTGAAGCTGATGGTTTCCGCGGCCCTCAATTCTGTGGCGGATGGCGCGATGAGCACATGGTCGATGGCGCCATGGGTGACGTTCACATCCTATGCGGCGGTAATGCTGACGTCACTCGAGGAGGCCACAACTTTCACGGCGCCTCGAACCACACCGGCAAGGACTGCCGCGACGAAATGGCCCTTCGGGTCGATTCGACCGGCGTCGGATGCTCTATCAAATCCGATTATCGCGTCATCAACAGCATCGCCCCAACCATCCAACGCAGAGGCGGTGAAGGTCACTTCTCCGTCTGCCTGAACCGTGGCGGTTTCTGGCAACAAAAGGAGTTGTTTTAGGGGGCGAAGGTCGATTCTCACGTGGGCTGCTGCATTTGTCAATATGGATCCATCAGTTGCTTCGACCACAACGGCGTTGTCGTAAGCTCCGGCTCCGGCGCCTGCCGTGAACCTGCCAAAGGCGTCAATTTGGCAGGCGGAGATGTCTGCTTTGAATGTCGTCACTATGTTGGTTAACGGGTTACCAAATTCGTCAATCGCAAGCACGCTGAAGCTGAGTTGTTCCGATGGTGAGGTTGAGACGGATTGAGGCTCCAATATTATCTGCGACAACGATCCGGGTCGAATGACTATCGTGGCCTCGGTGTTGATGTCGAGGCCATCCGAGGACACGGTAACAGCCAGAGGTTTAGGTTAAGCGCCCGCGTTCAGGCTCGCTGTGGATCTGCCTTGTTGGTCAATCGTCCCAGCGGAACTAGAAGCTGGGTAGGCCGTCTCCGGGTCAGCCAATTCGTTGCCGAATTGGTCGAATGCGGAAATACTGAACGTGGCCTTGCCCTATGGCAGAACCGTTAGCGAATCAGGCGAGAGCGAGATATGATTCAACATGCCGGCGGTGGCAATTACGTTTAAGGATGCGGAATCTCCGGGTTCGCCGTTGTCCCTATTTTGGGCCACAACCGTGACAGTATAAGATCCGATCGTCGAATATGTGTGACTGACCGAACCATCCTCCACGCTTGACGTCAATGTCTCGTCGTCACCGAAGTCCCAACGCAACTCGTCAACGTCTGTTTCGGAGGGCGTGAACGTAACGGTCAGCGGAATCTGGTCCCCAGATCCGCTGGCGGTGAGTTCAAAAGAGGGCGATCCAGAGCAGGCCATTAATCCGACCGCAGACATGCTAATCAGGACAATCGCCAAATAAACGCAAGGCTTGGCCCGCAGGGCGATTTTGACAATTGCGAAATCGAGAAAGTTTCAATTATTGATACCGTCCGAATCATTGGGAACTCTGAGAATATTGTAACATTTGCCTCATCGCGGTCAGGCACGTCGGGATGTGCAACCATTCACGGGTGGATCGAAGATACGCTTGGCTGGATTACGGTTGAAGACATCGATTGACCGCGGATGTTAAATGATGTACAAAACAGGTTGCACTACCGAGTAGTCACCTTCCCACCAGGAGCGGAGATGCCGAGTTGGAACGCTGTCGGAAAAATTCAGACCGTGTTGGGTCTCATCGAGCCAGATGACTTGGGAGTCACGTTGACCCACGAACACTTGCTGATTGACCTCACCGCGATTCTCACGCCGCCAATTGAATCCACTGCGCGGCAGCAATATTTCGCTCCAATGACTCCTGAATCACTGGGAAAGGTGCGCCATTATGGCGAGGTCAACTACGCCAACTACCAGGTGTTAGATACCGAAACCGCAATCGACGAAGCCGGGCTATACAAGCAATATGGCGGAAAGTCGCTTGTGGACGCCACAAGTATCGGAATCGCCCGCGACCCGCTCGGCCTGGCTCGGATCTCCGGCGCCACAGGCGTTAACGTCATCATGGGCGCGTCCTTCTATGTGAATCCTGCCCATCCCGATTACGTCGCCACATCAACAGAAGACGAACTAGCCGCCCAGATAATACGAGATGTGAGCGAGGGGGTGGACGGGACTGGCATTCGTTCGGGAGTAATCGGCGAGGTTGGATGCTCTTGGCCTCTCACTGAATCGGAACGCAAAGTCCTCAGAGCATCGGCCCAAGCCCAGCGGGCCACCGGCGCTCCGATCCTTATTCACCCTGGGCGCGATGAAACATCGCCTCTCCAGATAATCGAGATTCTGGATGATGCGGGCGCCGATTTGAGTCGAACCATTATGGGCCACCTGGATCGGACGGTGTTCGAGCGCGAAACTTTGAGCAAGATAGGGCAAAGGGGATGTTATTTCGAGTGGGACTTGTTTGGCAACGAAAGCTCGTCTTACAAGGCGAACCCAGCGATTGACCACCCCAACGACGCCACAAAACTCCAGCATATATCATGGCTGATTTCCGAAGGGTATGGCGACAAGATCACGATAGCCCATGACATTTGCACCAATCATCGCCTCGTCAGATATGGCGGACACGGGTATTTCTATATCCTGAAGCACATCGTTCCATTGATGCGCGATAGAGGTTTTAGCGAAGAAGCCATCAATAAGATTCTTGTTGACAATCCAGCTTCGGCACTGACATTCGTTCCGCCGGCATAACGATTGAATTTGAACGCAGAAAATAGGAGATTTAGATGACTGGGCAGATAAATAATGGAGATTGGGAATTCGCTCTGGACGTGGACCGTCAGGCCGCAGCAATAACAGGCCCTGTGGTACTCGGCGAGGGTGATTTCAAGTACGAATTGTCTGGGACGAATTGGGGCACGCTGCCCGACGGATGGTATTACAAAGAGGCCACATCCGTCGCAGTGAACTCCAAAGACCAGATTTACGTGTTCAATCGCGGCACTCACCCGATGATAATATTCGACCGTGAGGGGAACGTCGACAGCTATTGGGGCGACGGCGTGTTCGCCAATCCTCACGGTGTCACTATCGGCCCGGACGACGAGGTGTTCTGCGTCGATAACGGCGACAGCACAGTTCGCAAATTCACGGCCGACGGCAAACTTCTAATGACGTTGGGTGAGGCTCATAAACCCACGCCGAAGATGTCGGGCAAGCCGTTCAGCGTGCCAGCCCACGTAGCGATTGACAAGCGAAACGGCGATTTCTACGTCGCCGATGGTTACTCAAACGCTAGGGTTCACAAGTACTCGCCCGATGGCACGTACCAGTTTTCATGGGGCGAGTCGGGGACGGGCGAAGGCCAGTTTAACATCGTCCACAACGTCGAGACCGACAAAGACGGCTGGGTTTACATCGCCGACCGCGAGAATCATCGGGTTCAGGTGTTCAGCCCTGAAGGCAAATACGAAACCCAGTGGGGCAACCTCTCCAGGGCTGCGGCCATCTACATCGACTCTCGTGGCGACGATGAGCGAGTGTATGTCGGAGAATACTTCTGCGGAATCGGCTCCAATGACATGGGAACTGATCTTGGTCCACGGGTAAGCATATTTGACACCAAGGGTCAACTCCTGGGTCGCGCGGGCCACGAATCCTTTGGCGACGAAGCGGGCAGGTTCTACTCGCCTCACGGCATCACAGTAGACTCCCGCGGCGATATATACGTTGCGGAGGTTTCCTGGAGCGACTATGGAAGCCGCATGGACCCGCCTCGAGAACTGCGATCAATGCAGAAACTGGTGAAAATAGACTGACAACTCAGCAGTCTCAAACCTGAATCTGTGGAGAGTGAAATATGGCTACAACCAATTACACAGACACATTGCCCATCGAAGAATTTGACGCAATGCGGGCTGACTACGACGCGGACCCTCGAAATCGTCTGATGCAAAATGCGGTCACCCTGCACAACGTTGATGAGATTGCGCTTGACCGACAAATCGTCACCGACGCCAATCACGTCTACTCGACAACTCTTGACGATTGGAATCCGACTCATCAGGGGGCATCGGGGCGGTGTTGGCTGTTCTCCGGCCTCAACCTGTGCCGGGTGGACACGATGCAGGAAATGAACATCAAACAGTTTGAGTTCAGTCAGTCCTATATGATGTTTTGGGACAAGGTGGAACGGGCAAATTTCGTTCTGGAATCCATCATCGAGACAGCTGACAGCCCGGTGGACGACAGGGTCGTGCAGTACCTGATGTCAGCGCCCATTGAGGACGCAGGCCAGTGGGATATGTTCGTGAACCTGGTGAAGAAACACGGGGTCGTTCCCAAATCCGCGATGCCTGAGACTCAGAGTTCTGGCGCCACTTACAAGATGAACTCCAACCTCTATTACCAGGTGCGACAGGGCGCGATGAAAATTCGCGACCTCTACAAATCGGAAGCCGGACTGGAAGCCATGAGGCAGTCGAAGCTGGACACTCTCAAGGTGATCTACAAGATTCTGGCAATACACCTGGGGACGCCTCCGAAAGAGTTCGACTGGCAGTGGAATGATCGAGACGGCGAGTTCCGGCGCGACGGAACCGTGACACCCAAGCAGTTCGCCGAGAAATATGTTGTGACCAACCTGGATGAACTCGTTTGCCTGGTAAACGATCCCAGAGAAGCTCACCCATATGGCACAACATATACCATCGGGTATCTGGGAAACGTTGTGGGCGGCGCAGCGGTGAAATACCTCAATCTGCCCATCGAAGAGATCAAAGACATCACCATGCGCCAACTGCTGGATGGCCGTCCCGTGTGGATGGGATGTGACACCGGCAAGCAAAACGAGCGCAATCTCGGTTTGTGGGACGCTCACCTGTACGATTACGATGGCGTGTATGGCTCTGAATTTGGCATGGACAAGGCCGCAAGGCTGAATTACGGCCAGACGCAAATGACCCACGCGATGCTGTTCACCGGCGTAGATGCCGCTGATGGCAAGCCTCGCAAGTGGCGGGTGGAGAACAGCTACGGAGACAAGGTGGGCGACAAAGGGTTCTTCATGATGAACGACTCTTGGTTCGACGAGTACATGTTCGAAATCGCGGCGCCCAAGAGCTACCTGTCGTCGGAACGGCAGGCCGAATTGGACATCGAGCCGACCGTGCTGCCTCCTTGGGACCCAATGGGTGCGTTGGCTTCTCTCTGATCCCCGACACGAACCGCTGCACGGTATCTAGGAGAAATTGATGAACGACTATCAACCGCTGGACATCAGCAGTGTGTTGAACGCCGGTATTGAAGTTCTGGGAGAGGATGACCAAGATGTTGATGTCGGCTCCCAATCGTTTCGAGGTTTGCCATTCCAGGTAGGCACCGATTCTGGTGGAGACTGCTTTATAAGTCTCGATGTCTCAAGTGGGCCAATCAAGATCGACGCCGGAGAGTCGGCCCATCGTGTAGTGTTCGCGCACCGATTGGTTGGGTCTGAAATCGACAGCGGCGGCTCCGTTGGATTGCCGGTGGCAGAGTACGTGTTTCACATGGCGAGTGGGAAGGATTTTCGAGCGAATATTCGAGAGCGATTCGAAATCGCGTCCGTGCCGAATGACTCATTCCGGGGGCCTTCTGGCCTGCCATTCCAGGCTGTCACCGATCAAAAGCACACGCTGTTTGAAAGAGATCAAGGCAAATGGGAAGAATTAGGTCGTCGGCAAACAGAATACGCGCAGGCCTCTGCCCGATCTTACTTTTTGTGGGCGTGGACGAACCCTGAGCCTGAATCTGTAATCGAATCCATCGAGATCGTGCCGCAAGGGGCAAAATTCATAATCGCCGGAGTGACTCTAGGCCACGAGGATGAACACCCCTTTGCTCGACAGGGCCGTCGCGAGACGCGAATCACCGTCACCGATGAAACGGTTGCCGGTCAGCCCTTCGATCTATCCGTTAAGGTCGACCGGGGAGACACGACTTTCGTATTCCCGCTGCCCAAAGACCCGGACTCTGGATTCACCGACGCGTATCACAAGGGTTACGGCCAGGAGGACAACACAGATTCGGATTCAGCATACGCCGAAATTTCAGCGGTGCCTTCGGCGACTGTGATAGTGAAGCAAGGCGACGAAGAGGTCGGGCAGGTCAAATGGGGCGAGGTTGAACGCGAAGGGGTGGTGGAGACCCCCCGGATGAAGATTGAGCTTCTTGATAAGGGCCGCAATTGGGTCAACGTAACCGTCGTTGACGACGACACCGGACGTCCTGTGCCTTGCCGAGTCCACTTCCGATCACCAGAGGGTATTCCGTATCAACCTCACGGGCATCACAATCAGGTTAACTCCAACCTCGGCACTTGGCACATCGACATTGGAGGCGACGTCCGTATGGGCCAGATTTCTTACGCTTACATCGACGGAACCTGCCAGGGATGGTTGCCCAGGGGTGATGTCATCGTGGACGTGGCGCGTGGCTTTGAGTACGAGCCTCTGCGGACTCGTGTAAGCATTGAACCCGGCCAGCAGGAGCTTACTCTCAGACTGAAACGTTGGATCGACATGAACCAACGACGATGGTTCAGCGGCGACTCCCACGTCCATTTTTTGTCCACTCAGGGCGCGCATACCGAATCCCAGGGAGAAGACCTGAACGTCGTAAACCTGCTCCAATCCCAGTGGGGGAGTCTGTTCACCAACACCGAGGACTTCACTGGTTCTGCGTCGATCCAAAAGAACGGCAACAACATCGTCTACGTGTCCCAGGAGAACCGCCAACACTTCATGGGTCACATGATCCTGTGGGGCTTGAAATCTCCCGTGATGCCGTGGTGCAGCGACGGCCCCAGCGAGGCCGAAATCGGTGGGCACATGGAGACCACCCTCGCTCATTGGGCTGACGCTGCTCACGCTCAGGGTGGTTACGTCATCAGTCCCCACTTCCCTAATCCCAATGGTGAGCCTGCTGCGCTGGTTGCCACGGGGCGTCTGGACGGCGTCGAAATGCTCAGACAGACCAAAGTTAACCATCTGGAATACTATCGCTACCTGAACGGCGGTTATCGTTTGCCTCTTGTCGGCGGAACGGACAAGATGAGCAGTGACGTTCCAGTGGGTCTTTACCGAACCTACGCCCAGATTCCTGACGATCAGGAATTTACTTACGACAACTGGTGCAAAGCTGTCGTGGCCGGACGCACGTTCCTTAGCGGCGGGCCGATTATGCACTTCTCGGTGGAAGGTCAAGAGGTCGGCGATACGGTTGACATATCCGGGCCTGGAACCGTCGAGGTCGAGGCGTGGGCCGAAAGCATCCTGCCGATTTACTCGCTAGAGATCATGCACAACGGTCGGGTCGTGGCCTCGACCCTGAACCCCAACGGCTCTCGCAGGCTGGAGATCAAGACAAGTCTAAAAATCGACGATCACTCGTGGCTGGCAGCTCGCACAGGAGCGTTGGACTACTATGACATCATCGAGCATCATGACGTGTGGAATCGCGGAGTGTTCGCCCACACGTCACCAATCTATGTGGCCTGCGGTGGAGGCTGGGAAATGTACGACGCGGCGACTGCCCAGTACATGCTGACCTTGGTCGAAGGCGATCTGGCCTACATCAGAGAGACAGCAGGCGTCCGGCCTCCCGCCTCAATAACCCACCACCACGGAGAGTCGGATCATCGGGCATACCTGGAGCGTCCGTTCCTCGAAGCTCAAGAGGCCATCGAGGGCCGAATACGGTCGCATAGACATTAAGAATCGCAAAGGAATCGCAAAGCCATATTCAGACGGGGGAGTGACACATGAACATCGGGCTATCAATGCCGCTACCTGCCTATAAGGTCAACGCTGCATTTATGGGGAGCAAGGCCGAAGAGTTGGGATTCGAGTCCATCTGGTACGCTGAGCATCCTGTTATGCCAGTGACCACAACCAGCAAATTCCCAGGCAACGAGTCTGGGGAAGTGCCGTGGACATATTCACATTTCGCCGACCCGTTCATTGCCCTAGCGCAGGCGTCGGGAGCCACCAGCAAGATCAAACTGGCGACAGGCATTGCCTTGATTCCTGAGCGAAACCCTTTGGTTCTGGCCAAGACTATTTCGACACTGGACCTGTTTAGCGGCGGCAGAGTGCTTCTAGGCATAGGCGCGGGTTGGCATCGTGAAGAGACGGAGATGATGGGCGGTGACTTCGATCATCGGTGGACCCAGACGAAAGAATCGATTCTCGCCATGAAGGAGATGTGGACGAAGGACGAGGCGGAGTTCCACGGCAAGTATTACGACTTTCCGCCTGTCCGCATGTTCCCGAAACCTATGCAGAAACCCCATCCCCCGGTGATTCTCGGAGGCATGGCCCGCAACGTATTCAAGCGCATTATCGAATGGGGCGATGGTTGGATGCCAAATCGGGCAACTCCTGCGATGATCGAAACGAGCCGGGGAACGCTAACTGAATTGGCTATTGAGGCCGGTAGAGACCCCGATTCCATTTCGATAACGATCTACGGCCAGCAGCCAGACCTCGATGTGATCAGGTCATTCCATGACGCTGGCGCCAACAGAGTGGTCGTCAGCGCGCCATTGGCAGAGGATGAGACCGAGATGTCCCGACACCTTGAGGGCATCGCTGACGCCGTCTTTAAGTAGTTAATTTGGCTGATTCAGCAGGAGAGGGCCGGCCTACCTCCCGTGCTGTCAGAAGCTAGTTGGAGAATTTCCGAAATGACCTCCCAAGCTGAGACACACGAAAAATTCATGAGGGCCGCTCTGGCGGAAGCCCGAAGATCGGCCAACGAGGGCAATCAGGGCGTAGGCTCTGTGATCGTTCGAGATGGACAGATCGTCGCAAAGGGTCGAAACCTGGAGAACACCACTCAGGATCCGACCACGCACGCCGAGACTGTGGCGATCCAGAATTACTCGAAGACCCACGGTTCCGGCGATCTGTCCGGGACGGTAATGTACACGACCTTCGAGCCGTGTCCCATGTGCTGTGGGGCGATCCTGACCTCTCGCACACCCATTGTGGTAATGGGAGGCCGTCCAGATTCAGGCGCGTCGCGCTTCGGCGACTACACCCTGGAACGGCTGATTGAGCTTACTGGCTGGGGCGACCGTGTCGAGGTCGTGACCGGTGTTCTGGTCGAAGACTGCGTGAACGTTCGGAGCTAATCTTCGGAATCTGTAGTCGAGAACAACCCGTCCACGAAGGATTCTGGGTCGAACACCGCGATATCCTCCGGTTGTTCGCCGGTGCCTATGAACAGGACGGGCAGTTGAAGCTCGTTGGTGATGGCCAGGACCACTCCGCCTTTTGCTGTGCCGTCCAGTTTGGCGAGGAACACGCCATCGCATCTGATTGCTTCCTTGAACGTGCGAGCCTGTATCAGGCCGTTCTGTCCGGTGGTAGCATCCATTGCCAGTATGACCCGCAGGGATTGGGCGACGCCCTGTCGAGCGATTACGTTACGTACCTTTGATAGCTCCTGCATCAGGTTCGAGCGGGTGTGGAGCCGTCCTGCGGTGTCCACGATCACAACATCCGCACCACGAGATTGCGCGGCCTGAACGCTGTCGAAGGCCACGGCGCCGGGGTCGGCGCCCTGTCTGTGGGCAATAACATCGAGATTGAGACGGTCTCCCCACACCTGAAGCTGGTCGATAGCGGCTGCACGGAACGTGTCCCCCGCTCCCAACAACACGGACTTGCCCTCTTGTTTATAGAGGTTCGCCAGTCTCGCAATTGCTGTGGTTTTGCCTACGCCGTTGACTCCGATCATCAATATGACCAAAGGTGGCTCATCGACGTCCATCGTCTTGTCACCGCCTTCGATGCGAAGGGCTTCGACCATCTCAGATTTCAGCGCGTCGAATGCGTCTGACGGTTGAGTGATTCCGTCGGATAGGATGCGCTGTCGGAGACGGTCGAGGAGGCTCATCGTCGTCTCGACGCCGACGTCAGCCGATATGAGCAATTCCTCCAACTCGTCCCACATATCGTCGTCGATCTGACTGCGCTGGAACACGCGGGTCATTCGTCCGAACCATGTGCGACGGGTGCGTCCGACCGCCTTTTCGGTTCGTTCCTTGTCTTCCTGCTTGCCTCTTTTGAAAAACCGGAGCATATTTATGTTACGTGCTCTTATTCGGGTTAGAATCGTGGACTCACCCGAGGATTGGGTCGGTATCAAATTGTTGACCCAAAACGCCTAGGGAACCTAAGAGACAGAAGCGCTCTCGACGACCTGAACCTGGTCTCCCACATTGACGGCGCCGCCAGAGATGACTGTCGCGAGCATGCCGCGCTGTTCAAAGAGTTCTTCGCGCAGGCCAGGCCGGACCTCTTCCATTCGTTCGCAGGGCGCGCAGAACTGGGTAATCTCGACGACCACATCATCGCCGAGCGCCAGCCTCTGGCCTGCCGGAACTTCGTGCAGGTCGATGCCTCTGACCGTTACGTTCTCTCGAACCTGGCCGATGCCCAGACCGAATCCTTCAAGTGTGTCCTCATCCATCAGCAAGACCTGGCGAACGGTCCGCGCGCCTGATTTGACCGCGTGACGGTCTCCTTCGATGCCAAAGCCTTCGATGAACCTGGCGGAATCCACTGTGTTCATCGGCTCGCGGTGTCCCACGCATATTTGCAACGAGATGATTTCTGCGACCATGTCTTGTCTCCTGTTTGATCTACTGAAAAGTTTATCTTTGTCGAGAGTAGGCGCCCTTCTTGAAACCTAAGAGTTATGCTCCCGGTGGACTATAGTTAACGGTTTTTTGAGTAGCTTCGTCAACCTCTTCTGGCGTGATGAGAACAGTCGTGTTCACATTAGAGATGGAACCAGAGGCTGCGACTCCAAGCGATAAGGCTGTCATAGTGGCGTGGTCCGGAAGATCTACAATAACGTAAGCGTCGTCGCTTCCGAATGCATAGTAGAATGACTCCATCTTCCCACCCATGCCCGTTACCAATTTCTGGATTGTCTCTCTCCGCTTCGTTCCACCTTCGGCTAACAGCCCCTTGACTCCATCTGAGGAATAGGATGCAGATATAAGATATTTTGGCATTTTGTGCCCTCCCCGTGAATGATTGGGCTTAGTTCTTAGCTACGTGGTCCCAGTGGGCGCCTCTCCCGGTGGAATAAGCGTTGGCGACAACTCGATGCTCCGTCAAGATATTGATATCTCACTCTAGCCAACGAGTCTTAATGATATAATCCGGGCGCCTATTATCGAACGCTGACAAGCGTATATCTATTCGCAACGAAATGCTACCAAACAGGAGGGCAGTGTGGGCACCGCAGTACAATTGGGCAGTGGCGAGTTTAAGTATGAAGTTGCCGTGGATTGGGAGACGATTCCCGATGGCTACCAATGGCGTGAGGTCGCAGGGGTAATAACTGACGCAAACGACAACGTGTATGTCTTCAATCGAGGGCCTCACCCGATGATCGTTTTCGACAAAGACGGCAACTTCATCAAGTCCTGGGGTGAGGACGTGTTCGTTCGTCCGCATGGCGCGTCCACAGGTCCGAACGAAACGCTGTATCTCACCGACGATGGCGATCATACAGTGCGGCAGTGCACACTGGATGGCGAGGTTCTGATGACCATCGGCTCGCCTGGACAGGCAGCCGATCTTTACAGCGGCGCGCCCTTTAACAGATGCACACATGTCGCCACAGATCCCGATAACGGAGACATGTTTGTGTCCGATGGTTATGGCAATGCTAGGATTCACAAGTACTCTGCAGATGGCGAACCGATCATGTCGTGGGGCGGTCCTGGCACGGGACCTGGAGAGTTCAACATCGTCCATAACATCGCGACAGACCGCGACGGCTATGTTTACGTGGCCGATCGGGAGAACCACCGCGTCCAGATATTCGACCGCAATGGCAATTTCGAGACAGAATGGTCTCACCTTCACCGACCTTGTGCTATCTACATCACTGACGACCAACGGGTGTACGTCGGCGAGCTTGGGTGGGGGGCGTTGGTGGAGCGCAACACGCCCAACATCGGCCCTCGCATCACAATCATGAACACCAGAGGCAATGTGTTGGAGCGTCTAGGCAACGGATACGGATTGGACGTTGGGCAGTTTGTGGCCCCGCATGGGATGTGCGTCGACTCACAGGATAATATCTACGTTGGCGAGGTTGCTCATACCAGCATTAGCCACTTTGACACGCCGCCGGATGTGGTTCGCAGTTTCCAAAAACTGTATAAGGCATAGAAGATCGACATTCTCGCTGTAATCTAGTTCACCAGAAACTGAACAGGGGACGCCGACGGTGTCCCCTGTTCAGTTTTCGGACGTCAAGTCCAGACCTATGAAAGCTCGAAGGTTTTCTTCCAGATTCCCGGTGAGCCAGGGACGTGGAGCATCGCGTCGCGCATCGCTTCGTTCCGAGGGTCGATGGTTTGCTGGCGGAGCCACTCTTCGGTCTGGGAAGCGCCCTCATGCTCGAACTCGTACACCGTCAGGTATTGGGGGTCGCCCACGACCGCCTTGAAACGACGGCCTCTGATGACTCCGGGGACTTTTTCGTAGTTAGGGACATAGACGGTGTTGTACCACTCGTTCCACTCGTCCTCCACCTCTGGCGGGATGTCCATTCGGCCTATTTGGAGGGCCGGTGCCATCGGGCTCGCGCTTATCTCGTCTGTAAGCTCGGTGGGGTGGATAATTTCGTATATGTTGCGGATGTACACGGTGCCGACATCGCCGGGGTTCATGCGTTTGGTCCAGTCTGACGGGTTGTTGCGAACCTTCAGGTACTCGGTGGACTCCATGATGGCGGAGCTTTCAAGTTCGTAGAATGCCAGCATCTTGGGGCCGCTCGACACGGCTTCATATCTGGCCGCGCTGAGAACTCCCGGTATGCCCAAACGCTCGGCGATATGTTCCTCGTTGTACCATTTGTTGAACTCATCTTCGATTTCGTCTGGAACTTCTACCCAGACCATCAGCAACCCGGTTCCTTTTTTCGCAGGCATGACGCGCTCCTGTGTCCCTCGCTTCGTGGTTGGCGTGATGGTCTCTAATCTGCCGGCACAGTTGCTTCAACTTTGCCCTTGAACGCGGGCATGACTTCTTCAGCGAATCTTTGAAGCTGCTCTTGGATGATCGCCCATGGTGTGCCGACCGGATGGCTGACGCTAACTCTATCCAAGGCCGGATATCGCTCTTCAAGTTTTTTCAGTTGTTCAACCACCAAATCGGGCGGCCCGGCCAGGAATCCACCGGCTTCGACCGCTCCTTCGATTCTTGGGAGGTCAGCCGTGGGCGCCTTCGATGGGTCGGACATGATGTCGATCTGCTCATCTGAAAGCGCTCGGACCAGCCTCAGGGGACCGAACATTTTCAGGTTTTCTTCGTAGAATTTCCCTGCGGTTTGAATGGCGTGTTGTTGGGAATCGTCGAGGTAGAAGTGGAATCCGAAGCTCAGTCCCTCGCCTAGCTCTGACTCGCGACCAGCCCGATTTCGGGCGTCCCTGAATGCATTTACGACATCGTCCATTGCTCCGCCTTCGGCTACGCCTCCGCCTATGACGCCCTTGATGTCGTGTTTCGCCATGAAATCCAGCGCGCGAGGCGTCCCGCCCTGAATAGGCTGCCAGCACTCAACCGGAAGATTGACCGGGCGGGGAACTAGCGTAATCTCCTTGAGATCGTAGCCCCTGTAAGGCACGTCGGGAGGGATGTCGTAATTCTTGCCGTGGTGAGAAAAGGACTCGTTGTTGAACGCTTTGAATATGACGTCCACCTGCTCCTCGAAAAGGTCTCGGTTAGCGGCCTGGTCGAGAAGGGGAGAGGCGAAGCTCTCAACTTCGCGGGTATGGTAGCCTCGACCAACTCCAAACACTGTTCGGCCCTGGGTGAGGATGTCGGCTGTTGCGAAGTCCTCAGCAAGCCTCAACGGATGCCACATGGGAGCGATGTTGAATCCGCAACCGATCTTGATGTTTTCGGTGACATGGGCCAGATGCACCGCCATCATCAGGATGTTGGGTATGCACTCGTAGCCCTCCGGCTGAAAGTGATGCTCGGCCATCCAGAAAGTGTCGAAACCGAGTCTATCCATCAACTGGGCGATGTTCTGAGCTTTGTCATACGCGGTGACCAGGTGTTCATTCGGAAAGTACCGGTCATTAACGGCGACTCCGCCGTATCCTACGTTTTCCATGTCTACATGCCCAGCGAACAGGCTGTCGAATTTGGTTATCACGTTAGGGTCTCCAGTAGCTGACTTTGCATCGTGAGGGTATTGTACGTTCAGAGACCGCAGTGTCAACCCATATTGCCGCATTGCACTCAACCCTCGATTGCAGTTCCCCAATGGTCCTAGGATTCGTTTGATAAAATCGGAACCGCTCGGTGGGGCGTGGACGTGTCGACTGAACTTCATCCAGTCAACCGAATCAATAAACTTGAATGTTCTAGAGTCGAATCCCATCGAGTTGACGGATTGTTGGTGTTAAGCCGACAGTGTGAATCCACCCACCATAATTGGGTCGAATTACTCGTTTGGGTGTATATCATCGTGTATGCATGTTCCCTACGATAATATGTGTGTGATGCTCTAATATTAAGATATTACGGTGAGATTGAACCGGCAATTGATGATTCTATTCAGTTAATCGTTTTCTAGTGTGACCATGAGGGGAACGGAGGAGATCAAAGGAATCAGAGCTGACGATTGACACGTTGACCGGTTCCAAAAGCGCAAAAACTCCAGTGGGATCAGCATGAGCCAGCCCTGATAAGGGATGCTGCAATCGGGGAGGTTTCGGATGACTGCTGAGTCGCATCCGTTGGTGCTTCTCATTGGTGACGACCCGGTATTCTTGGAACTCGCCGAGTTGGCGATCTCCAAATGCGGATACACTGTGCCCACGGCCCAGAGTGGGTTGGACGGGCTGCAGCTGTTCCAGGAACGGATGACTGACCTTGTCGTCCTTGATCTAATTATGCCAGGCATGGATGGTATCGACACTCTCCGACTGATCCGCGAATTTTCAAACTGCCCAATTAATAATCCTGACGCTGTCGTTCATGCCCATACGCTTCATCTGCGCAGCGGCAGACCACCTGGAAGCATGAACAACCTTG
>ENA-ORDI01000424-ORDI01000424.1-marine-metagenome-genome-assembly--contig:-NODE-424-length-29333-cov-6.803835_pt1 | contig 29333 bp, 29 predicted proteins | sample MGYA00248628_ERZ508525 | MGnify/ENA primary metagenome ERZ508525 (study PRJEB26195, sample SAMN05422138) | marine metagenome | isolation source: East of Porto Seguro, South Atlantic Ocean | place... | reverse complement strand
GGTGCTGGCCGAGGGCAGAGCGAAGGTCAACGCGGCGAAGGACACCAACATCTGCACGTACAGCAAGCGGGGGCTGCCGCCGGCCAACTGGATGAGGTAAACCGCCATCCGCTCGGCCAGGCCCGATCGTTGGACCGCCAATCCCAGGGTGAGTATCCCCACTAGAAAGTAGGTAACCGGCTGTCCGAAGCCGTAAAGGGCCTCTTCAACGCCGGGGACGCCTTTTACCAAGACCAGGAGTACTATGCCGACTATGCCAGTCACGGCGATGGGCACGGTTTCGGTGGCCCAAAGGACCACCGCCAGGGCCATCACCGCCAAGGCCCGCTGACCCTGGGGCGTCAGACCGTCGGGCGTGGGAGCCAGAAGAACGGCCCCGAACACCGCGATAGGTGGGATTACCTTTAGGGCTAATTTGGCCGGAGTGAAGGTGATGGCGTCTTGGGTTTGGGTCAAGGATGACCAGCCTTTTGATTGGGCTCAAACAAGACCCCCACCTCGATTACATCGGGGCGGGGGCCGGATTGTCGAGCTATGGGATGTTAATCGTATCGTCTTACGATCGTTGGGTCCGATCGTGGGATTTGATCGTCGGGTTTCTTGGACGTTTTATGAGGCTAAGGGTTTACGTCCCTTCCGTTCCAGGAAGTCTTTGAAGCCTTCTTCCACCGACAGGCCCGCGAACCGCCCCTTGCGTCCACTGACCTCGTTGCGGAACTGCTCCTCCAGGGGTAGCCCGGTGTGCTCCAGCAACATCTGTTTGATGTTGGCCACGCCTTCGCTGCGGTTCTTGGCGATCCCGGCGGCAACTTCCACCGACTTGTCGATCAACTGCTCCGAAGGTACCAGGTGATTTATCAGGCCGATGTGGTATGCCTCGTCGGCGAACACCTCGCGCCCGCTATAGAGCAACTCCTTGACTCTGGGCCAACCGACCATCGTGGGCAGGCTCCAGGTAGCGTTCATCTGGCCGTAGTTCACCGCCAGGAATCGGAAACTGGATTTTTCGCAGCCGATCAGAAAGTCCAAAGAGGTCGCCATAACGGTGCCGCCGCCGTAGCAGAGGCCGTTGATCGCCCCGATCACCGGCTTGGTGCAGGTTGCCAGGTGCCAGGTATAGCCGGCTCGGAGGGCGGTGAACTTCTCTCGGTCTTCGTCAGCAAGCTCCCTGTTTTCGTGGATATCGGCCCCGGCGGAGAAAGCGCGGTCGCCGGCGCCGGTGAGGATGATGGCGCCCACGCCGTCGTCCTGCTCCATCTGGGTTATCGCTTCGTCCAATTCGGTGACTAGATTGAGGTTCAGCGCGTTGAGGACCTCTGGGCGGCTCAACGTAATGATGGCTACCCGGTCCTGTTGGTCGATGGCAATGGACTCGTAACTCATATGACCCCTACTCCTCTTACTCTAGCGGTTTTTGGACCCCGTCCACCGCCCTACGGCATCGCCAGTAATCATAAATCACCGGCAGGTTCAACGCAAATTGAAGGGCGCGGTATCTGGCTTGCGGGTTGGGAGGGATCTATCACGAACACTGGGGCCGATTCCCTTCTCAATGTTGATCAAGACGATGGGTGAAAGAACTGTGCTACACGTCACACCGGAGGTGAGTCATCGGTCATGGTTCAAAATTGGCCACAAGGTTTAACTAGATGAATAGCCGCAAAGACCCAAGATTGAATAAAGAATGCGGATCAAAGGTGAGAAGCATGTTGTGTCTACTGAAGAATTGCCGGAAATGCAATGGAGACCTGGTGTTGGATGGGGAGGAGTGGCGTTGTTGGCAATGTGGACAGTATTGCTATCCGATCATCGAATCTCTGGACCAACGGGAGGAACCGCCAAACCCCAGCCTGGCGGCGGCGATCGGAGAGATCATGCCCAGCCCGAGGAAGACCAGGGTGCGCCGTTCGCCACGGAACCTTAACTCCCGCATCGTGGCCCGGGACCGCAGCGACAGCCGCTGGTGGGAGCGAAACCGGGATGTGGTCAAGTATCTGGACCAGGGCCTTAGCGTACGGGAGATCTCGATCCTGGTTTCCCACGGGGAGCGGCAGGTCCGGATAATCCGGGAACGCCTCCACGATCTGCGGACCAATAACTCTGAAGGGGAAGCCTTGGCCGCCGTCGCCTGACCAGCCCGTTGCGGAAAGGGACTTCCCCTAGTATTCTTTCATTCAAGGCCGCTCTCCCAACCAGAGCGGCCTTCTTTAAAGCGGCCCTCCCGCCCAGTCTGTGCCGGGCGCTTCTTTCGGCGCCGCCCAAATTCCCTCCGCAGGAAAACGTTAATGTCTCAGATCGAGGTCCCGGCCGGGGGCTTCACCCAGCGGTTAGTTCGATTTGCCCTGGAGCACTCCTTGGGCGGGATGCCGTCCCCGATCAAGGATGTCTCCATAAATATGATGATCAACGCAGCGGCTGCTGCTTTGGCCGGGGCAGGGCAACCGGAGAGCCTCACCATTACCCGATTCGTTCAGGAAATGGGCGGCAACGGCAAGTGCACCGTGATCGGCATGGGATTGCGCACCTCCCCGGTGAACGCCGCTCTAGCCAACGGCGCGATGATCCACCTACTGGACTTCGACGACGAGATCCCCGGCCTGGGTATCCACCCCAGCAGCGTTATTTTCCCGGTAGTTATGGCCCTGGCCGAGATGAATGGCGATACCGGCCGGGACGTGCTGAACGCCTTCGCGGTGGGATGTGAGATAACCGGCAAGCTCAGGAGGATGTTAGGACCGCCGGACCTCCTGGGACGGATTGCCACCGTGGATGGGATCGCCGGAGCGGTGGGCGCCGCGGCTGCCGCAGGCCGGTTGTTAGGACTGGACCAAGACCGGATGGAGAGCGCCTTGGGGTTAGCTTGCGATGGCGCCGGAGGGATCCAAGCCGGTTTCGCTTCTCCCAGCCGGGCCTTGGGGAACGGCCGTGCGGCGATGGCCGGCATGTCCGCGGCGTTGTTGGCGGAGAAAGGATTCATCGGTCCACGGCAGGCCATCGAAGGACCCGGTGGACTGTTGGACCGCTTCAGCACCGGCAACGCCGCCGATCAGGACGAAGCACTTTCCCGGTTGGGGGATCCATACGAGGTCCTACAACCTGGCATCATATTGAAGACCTATCCATGTCATTCGGCCGGCCATAGCGCCATCGAAGCTACGTTGCAGCTTGTTCAGCAATATCAATTCCAGCCCAACCAGGTTGAGTCGGTCAAGGTAGAGGCGCCGGAGGCTTCGTTGCGGGCCCTGCCGTTTTCCCATCCCGTCGATGGATGGGAGGCCAGGTCGAGCTTGAACTATGTGGTGGCCTCAACTTTGCTGTTTGGTCAACCCCTTCTCGAGCAGTTTACCGATACCGCGGTTCAAGACGCGGCGGTGCGCGAGATGTTGGACCGGGTGACGGTGGTTCTGATGGAACCTGATAGGCGATCCCGCCAGGACTCGGGTCGGCTGGCGTCGTTGAGTTGTGATGTAAGCCTATGGATAGGAGGCGGCCAGGAGATCAGCCACCGGGTGGAGTATGCCCGGGGTTTCCCAGAGCTTCCCCTGGAGCCGGATGAGTTGGACGCCAAGTTTCTCTACTGCAGCCGCTACATCTTGCCGCCAGACCATATCGACGGCGCCATCGGGCAGTTCCGGAACTTGGAGGACGTTGAAGACGTTACCGGGTTGGCCTCTATCTTGGGAGGGTGAAATCCCCCCAACCCCCCTTTACGAAAGGGGGGCTTTGCGTGTTGGGGTTGACCTCCTTCGTGTTCTCTGCGTCACCGTGCTGTGGCGGTGAAACTGTCACCATTATTCGATCTGATGTACGCTGTCACCCGGACAAAGTTGAAATAGAAGATTTCAGGAGGACCGGTATGAAAGCGGTAAGAGCCCATGAGATAGGCGGTCCCGAAGTGCTGCGCTATGAGGATGTGCCTAGTCCGGAGCTGGACCCGGGGCAGGCGCTGGTGGATATACGGTCCATCGGGGTTAACTACACCGATGTGTCCAGCCGCAAAGGGACGAATCCCCCAGCCAACTTTCCCTGGACGCCGGGCCGGGAGGCGGCGGGAGTGGTCACCGCCGTGGGCGAAGGTGTCACCGAAGTCGCCGTGGGCGACCGGGTGGCTTACGCCATGCACACCGGTTCCTACGCCGAGCAGGCCGCCGTCCCTTCCTGGCTCCTGGTGGGACTGCCGGATCAGATGGACTTCGCCACTGGCTCGGCGGCGATGCTGCAGGGAATGACCGCCCACTTTTTGGTGTTCGGAATCACCCGCTTGAACCCCGGAGACCGCGCTCTGGTCCATGCCGGCGCCGGAGGCATGGGACTGCTACTCATCCAGATGTTGAAGCGACTGGGGGCCGAAGTTTTTACCACCGTGTCCACTGAATCCAAGGCGCAACTGGCCAAAGACGCCGGCGCCGATAATGTGATCTTGTACACCCAGCAGGACTTCGAAGAAGAAGTCAAAAAGGCCACCGGGGGCGAGGGTGTGCGCATCGTCTACGACGCGGTCGGTCAGACTACCTTCGAAAAGGGTTTGAACTGTCTGGGGCGGCGGGGTTATATGGCGCTGTATGGACAAGCCAGCGGCCCGGTGGGTCCCTTCGATTCCGGCGCGATACGCAACGGCTCCTGTTTCCTGACCAGACCCAGCCTAGGCGACTATACCGCCACCAGGGAGGAGTTGCTTCAAAGGGCCAACGAAGTGCTGGGGTGGGTGGGATCCGGGGAATTGAAGCTGCACGTAAGCCAGACTCTGCCGTTGGAGCAAGCGGTGGAAGCCCATCGTCAGTTGGAGGGCCGCCAAAGCACCGGAAAGATTCTACTCACGCCGTGACCAGCCGCGGGTAGAGTTTACTGGGCCGTCCAGCCGCCGTCGATGACCAGTTCGCTGCCGGTCATGAATGACGACTCGTCGGAGGCTAGGAACAGGACGCCGTAGGCCACGTCGTCGGGTTCTCCGTGGCGGCCCAGGGGGATCCGCGACAGGGTCAACTCGTTTCGTTCCGGGTCGGCTCGGCCCGCCTCGGTCATGGGGGTGACGATCGGTCCCGGGTGGACCGAGTTCGCCCTGATGCCCTCTCCGGCGTACTGGATAGCGGTGGACTTGGTGAGCAGCCGGACCGCGCCTTTAGACGCTTGGTACTGGGGGCTGCTGTTGTCCACCCCCACTAGTCCCAACTGGGAAGAGATGTTGATGATGGAGCCACCCCCGGCCCGCCGCAATTCGGGTATGGCCGATTTGGTCCCCAGAAAGACGCCCTTGGCGTTGATGTCCATGACCCGGTCCCAATCGGCGACAGTGGTGTTCTCCACGGTGCCGTGACCGCCGATCCCGGCGTTGTTCACAAGGATGTCTAGCTTGCCGAACTCGGCCACGGTGGCGGCGATGGCGTCCTGCCACTGGGACTCGCTGGTTACATCCAGGGCCAGGAAGATGGCCTTGCCGCCGGCTTCGCCGATCTGGGCGGCGACACGGCGTCCTTCTTCTTCCAGGACGTCGCCGATGGCGACCATGGCGCCTTCCGCGGCGAATAGCCGGGCTTCGGCGGCGCCCATCCCCTGGGCCCCACCGCTGATAAAAACTACCTTGCCTTCTAGTCTCATGGAGGAAGTTTAACATAAGAGCATAGAGTTCTTGGGGAAGGGTCTGGGGAACCCTTTCTTGCAAGAAAGGGTTCCCCAGCGGCCCCTCCTAAGGAACCTTTGTCCATTTACGTATATAATTCGTTGAGTAGGATTATTCTGAGGTAGCCGGATTTGGTCGTCGCAGTAATAAAAGAATCGGGTCCGTCTTACGAGTCCAAGGTCCCGTTGGATATACCCGAAAAGTTGCTGGCTAACCTGTGGCAGCGGCGGGCGGCCCAGCAGGCTTCGTTTCGTTCTCCAGACGGACTTCGAATAAGGATCCTCTACCCCGGCCGACCCGGCCACACCGCCGGGCCTGACTTCCGGGACGCTTTGTTGGAAGTGGAAGGCGTGGGCCTGGTCCAGGGCGACGTGGAGATACACATTCGCCAACGGGACTGGAAGTCGCATGGCCACGGCGGCGACCCCAGGTACAACGGCGTGGTATTGCACGCCGCCCTGGAGGTCCAGTCAGCCACCACCCGGCTGCAAAGCGGACAGAGCGCGCCGGTGATTTCCCTCGCCTCGCTGATGGAAGACGAAGACCCGGAGACTGGAGACCAGGGCGGTCCACTGTGGGAGATTCTGTCCGGACAGGGTTACCCCAGGCCGGCCAGCGCAGTCGAGATGGGCGTTTTGTTGGACCGGGCCGGAGACGAACGGTTTGCCGGGAAGAGCCGGGTTTTTCGATCCTTTCTGGCGGAGCAGGACCCGGACCAGACCCTATACGAAGGGCTTATGGAGGGCCTGGTCTACCGCCAGAACCAACACGCTTTCCTGTTGCTGGCGCAGCGGGCCGGTTATGGAGCATTGCATCGGGCGGCCATCCGCTTACCGGCGGAGGAACGGGCGCCCGCCATCGAACATTGGCTGATTACGCTGTCGGGTCTATTCTCACCGGAGCACAGCAAGCCGAAAACCCTTCCCAGAGCCGGTTTTGGGACGCCCCTGCCGGCCCAAGTTTGGCACTGTTTCCGGGTGCGTCCTGCCAACCATCCTCTTCGGCGCATCGCCGGGGCCGCGAGGATGGTGGTCCGCTATTTGGAGCCGGGGTTGGTGGAAGGACTAAGCGATATCGCCGCAACCGGCAAGCCTGCGCTTCTGACATCGGCTCTGGCCGTTGCCAGCGGACCGGCGCCGGGTCCGGCTCCAGTGGGTATTGGACGGGCCCGCGACCTGGCGGTTAACGTGGTTCTACCCTGCCTGCACGGTTTGGCGGAGATGGGCGGGGATGCCCGGAGGGCCGAAAGTTACTTGGAGCTTTATCATCGTTTCGGAAAGCTCCAAGACAATGAGTTAACCCGGGAGATGACCGGGCAACTCGTTGACCCGGACTGGGCTGCTGACTCCCAAAAAGTGGCAAACAACGCCCGGCGGCAACAGGGTTTGTTGCACCTGAAGTACCTGGTTTCCGGCGTGGTTTAGGGGGAAATCCCCCCAAACCCCCTTTACGAAAGGGGGGCTTACAAGTCTCCACTACCAGGTACCCTGACCAAGTTTTTCTGTTAGTCGGGCATTGGTATGGCCAACGAGACTCTCGGCTCGTCGCCGATGCTTCGGGCGATGTGGCCGTGGCCGGTCAGGTCTTCGGCTACGAGGACGTCACCCGGCACCATTCGAACCTTGGTTCCGTCGGCGGTCTCGAACTCGGCGATACCGGCCAGGTTGACCACGTATTGGCGGCGCGGCGCGGTATGAAAATCGGAGAAGGTTGGTGAGGGGCGCCGGCCCAGGGTGATTTCTCCCGCGCCTATAGGAAAGACGATTTCGGCCAGTTGATCGGGCGTTAGGTGCTCGAAGTGGGACTCCCCGTCGTCGCCGGAATATACGCGAACTATCTGAACCATGTTTTCCCCTTTCTCGTTTCAGATTACCTTACTGTCAGATATGCTGGCTCCTACCGGAATAAAGGAGCCGCACACAGCTTACTGGCTGGGCGGAGTTGCGGCAACAGCACCGGTTTTGACGGTGGCGATGGGAGCGTACAGCCAACCTTCAAGCCTTAGCACGGATCCGGGCAAAGACAAGGGGTCTTGGCCATCGCCGTCCACGTTGGGCAATCCAAACAAGCTGGGGTCGATGGACCATAAGGAGGCGGCTAGGGCGGCAACCACGGCGTCCAAACAGTCGTGGCTGGACATGCAGATCTCCCGGAACTCTTGGAGATTGGGCAACCCTACCGGACACACATTGGGCAGGTTGTCCAGGATAGTCCGCCGCAATTCGAGGCGGCGTACTCCGTTCTTGTAGCCTTTATAGGGCAGCCCTAGGGACCTGAGGACCGCTCCGGGCATCACCTCCAATAGCACCGCTTTACCGGCATTCTGGGCTGGCAGCGGAGGGACGTCGCAGCCGGCGGGCCATAACCGAGCCAGCATCTGCATCCCCCGGAAGGTCATGGGCACCATGTTGGGGTTTACTTTATGAAGGCAGGAGTAGGCCTCGGTATGGGAACGGTCGATCACCCGCTTGGGTTCCCCATGTTGGGACACGAAATCGTCCCGCAACTTCATGAACTCGGCCGGTTCCATGGCAGCGGCGGCGGTCCAAAGCTGAGTCATGTCTTGGGCGCCGGGCCTCCAGTAATCGGCAAAGAGCAGAGGCACCGAGAAAGGAAAATCCAGAGCGGCCACCGAGCCGGAGGGCAAGTCGATCAGCATCTGGGCCACCCGGTCCCGGCCGGCCGGGAAGCATTCCCGCAACTCCAAACCGCCGTCGGCCAGCGTACCCGCCGCGACCCAGGTGTTGTTGTCGGGGGCCGCCCCGCTGAAGTCCACGCCCAGGATTTCCAATCTTACCTCGCCGCGAGAGATCTAAGGTACAGGATAAGGTTATTTAAGTGGGGCCTCTGGGAAACCCTTTCTTGCAAGAAAGGGTTTCCCAGACCCTTCCCCAAGAACTCTATGCTAAAATGTGCCACGCCTTCGGGCGTCTAAGTATATCTCAGGCAACTTCGAGACATATCTCGAATGTCTCAGTAAAGGAGACTTATGAACCTCACCGAAAGACGAGAAAGGTACCGGGCAGTTCTGGCGGGCGACCAATGCGTCCACCCGGCGTCGGTGTTCGACCCCATCTCGGCCCGGATTGCCGAGGACTTGGGCTTCGAGGTCGGCATGCTGGCGGGCTCCATCGCTTCGTTCACCGTTCTGGGTGCGCCGGATATTATCGTACTAACCCTGACCGAGTTCGCCCAGCAGATCCACCGCATCTGCCGGGCCAGCACCCTCAGCCTAATGGTCGACGCCGACCACGGCTACGGCAACGCCCTCAACGTCAAGCGGACGGTGGAGGAGTTGGAATCGGCCGGGGTGTCGGCCCTGACCATCGAGGACACGGTGCTACCCCGCCAGTTCGGCACCGGAGAGACCGCGTTGATCTCCATAGAAGAAGGCGTCGGCAAGATGAAAGCCGCTTTGTCCGGGCGGCAGGACCCTAGTCTGGTGGTCGCCGGACGAAGCAGCGCTTTATCGGTGACGGGCGTAGAAGACGCCATCCGCCGGACCAAGGCGTACGAGGCCGCTGGTGTGGACGCGATGTTCTTGTCGGGCGCCACGACCAAGGCAGAGGTGGAGGCGGTGCGTGCCGAGGTAAAGATACCTCTCATGTTAGGCGGCGCCGGCGGTGAGCTTTCCGACCGGGCGTTCTTGTCGGCCAACGGCGTGCGTATCGCCTTGCAAGGCCATCTGTCCTTCTCCGCGTCGGTAAAAGCGATCTACGATACCCTCAAGGCCCTGCGTGACGGCGTCGTGCCCGGCGACCTTACGCCCACCCTGGCGACTCCGGACCTGATGGGTCAAGTCACCCGCCGGGCGGACTACGACACCTGGACCAAGGAATTCATGAACTAAGCGCGCCGCGCCGCCTTTCCGGTCTCAGATCAAGAAGAGCTAGCCAAAAAGGATTACAAGGAGCGATCCGATGAATTTCGTTTACAATCACCTCCATTTCCGTAGTGAAGACCCCGACGCCGCGGCCAAGTTTTATTGTGACAACTTCGGCGCCAAGATCACTTCCGAGCGGCCTTTGTCCACCACCAAGTCGATTCAATTGGAACTGAACGGCCATCACTTGATGACCATCTCAGGACGGGCCGAGGGGGAGGACCCGGTGCCCGGCTCCAACGAGCCGCGCTATGGTTTGGACCACTTTGGCTTTGAGGTGGACGACATGGAGGAGGCCGCGGCCCATCTGCACGCCAACAATGCCAACTTCATCTGCGAGCCCTGGACCATGCCTTCCGGATCCATGGTCGCCTTCATCGAAGCCCCGGACCACGTCAGCGTGGAGATCATTCAGCGGCCCAAGGCGTAGGGGCGGGGGATACGGGTGTGCTCTTAGTGGTCCTTCGACAGGCTCAGGACGAACGGAATATGGGTTTTCCTCCCTCCGTTCGTGGTGAGCTTGTCGAACCACATGGTTAGACTGGCTTCTCGCGGCTAGGTCGAAATGCCGTCGAAGAAGTCGTCGGCGACGGTTTCCCCCGGTGCTATCTGGGGCAAAGCCTGGATGTAGTATTCCCGGCCAAGAACGGTTCGGGCAACATCCCGGGAGACCCGGTGGTAGGGCCAGTCGGCGGCGACCTGGGTGCGGTGGCATAGGATGCAGGCCATCTTCCGCTCCAGATGGAGGTCTATTTCCATCTGGAGGTGGATCTCTTTAGCGGGTGTACCTTCTTGGGCCCGCTCCGGCGATGGCAGGGGAAAGTCGATCCCGGCGTTGCGCAATGCCTGGGCCCACTCCATCCGGAAACCCTGGGGCCGGGCGCTGTAGAACAGGCGCACTGGAGCGTACGGTTCCAGGCCAATTGCAAGCTGGCCGGGAAACGCGTTGGCGTCGGCGGACCGGCGCACCGCTTCCGTGGTCTGACGGGAGATAGCGATATGGTCCGGGTGGCCGTATAGTCCTCCAGACTCGAAGGTCAGCACCACCTGAGGCCGGAAACGGCGTATCTCTTCCACCAGTTGCTCCACCATTTCCTCGTCCGGTACGTTGATATAGGCGTTGGGGTATTCGTTGGCCTCGGAACCGGCCATCCCCGAGTCCCGGTAGCCCAATACCCGGTGGCTCGCTAGGCCCAATGCCTGGACGGCGCAGGACAGTTCAACCCGGCGGATGGAGCCCAAGGTCTCCCTGGTAGCGGCGCCGTCCTGCCGGATCTCCCCCTCTTCGCCTGAGGTGGCGGTGACTAGGCGAATCTCCACCCCCCGGGCCGCGTGAGCCGCCAGAGCTCCTCCAACGGGGAAGGCCTCGTCGTCGGGATGGGCGAAAAGAGCCAGCAATCGGTGCCCGGGCATGGTGTCTCCCGTGTTGGTTTACCTATTCTGATATTGGATGAGAGTCGTTTAGTACGACCCCCCACCTTAATCCTCCCCCACAAGGGGGGAGGAGATAAGTCCCTTCCCCCTTCATGGGGGAAGGTTAGAATGGGGGTGATTGGCTACATAACTAACCAGCTTGATAAGGCACAAGCCAAAAAACCTACCAGGCGGCGGCGTGTCCGTCGCCCCGGGGGTCTGAAGCACCCTTCAAGATGCCCCGCTCCCGGTCCAGCAGGATCAGCTGTACCTTGCCGTCGTGAGTTCCCGGCCTGCGGCGGGCGATTTTGTGCCCCAGCTTTTCCAATCCCTGTATCGCCGCCTCGGGCATTCCGGCCTCCACCCGCAACTCCATGGGTGTGTCCAGGCTCTCCGGGTCGGTGCCGGGGAAGCTCCACCACCTCGGGGCTTCCACTGCCTCCTGAGGATCCATGCCGTAGTCGATCAGGTTGGTCAGGATCTGGAGACCGGATTGGGGCTGAAAATCCCCACCCGGAGTGCCGCCGACGATGGCCGGCTGTCCGTCCTTGGTGGTAAGGTAGCAGTTCAGGGTGTGCATCGTCCGCTTGCCCGGTTCGATCTCGTTGGGGTGGTTCTCCTCCAAACTGAAGCCACGCCCGGCCCGGTTGTTAAACAGGACTCCGGTATCCCCGGCGATGAATCCCGAGCCGAAGGCGTTGGAAAGGCTGTGGATCCAGGAGACGCAGTTGCCATCTCCGTCGGCCACGCAGAAGTAAGTGGTGTCGCCACCGGCCTTCACCGGTTCGATGGCGGGTAGCTCGGATGCGGCCCGAGTGGGATCGATCTCGCTCCGGCGGCGGGCGGCGTAATCCTTGGAGATCAACTGGTCCAGTGGCCATTCCACGAACTTGGGGTCGCCGGCCAGCCGGTTCCGGTCGCTGTAAGCGATCTTCTTGGCTTCGGCCATCAGATGTATGGATTCGGCGCTATTGGGCCCCAGGGAGGCCAGGTCGAACCCTTCCACCATGTTCAGCATTTCCAACAATAAAAAGCCCTGGGACGGCGGGCGGGTCTGATAGACGGTGTGGCCCCGGTACATGGTGCTGAGGGGGTCGTAAACTTCGGCGTAATGTCCGGCGAAGTCGTCCTCGGTAAACAGGCCGCCGGCGCTGCGTAGCGCGGCGACCATCTCGCGGGTTAACTCACCCCGGTAAAACGCATCGGCGCCTCCGGCGGCTATCCGTTGTAAGGTGCGGGCTAGGCCGGCATTCACTAATATATCGCCTTCATTGGGTGGTCGGCCGTTCGGCAAAAGGACCGAGGCGGTGGAAGGGAATTGGGACAGCTTGCTCACGCCGTTGGCCAGGTTCCTGCCGATGCCTGGGGGCACTGGGAAACCCTCCCGGGCGTAATTCTCGGCGGGCGCCAGAAGTTGGGCCAGGGGAAGCGTGCAGAAATTCTGGTGGATCACCTCCCAGGCCGCCACTTCCCCCGGTACCGATATGGAGTGGGGACCTTCCAAGGGCATGGTGGCGTATCCCTGGGACCGGTAGTATTCGCCCGTCGCGCCGCTGGGGGCTATTCCGCTGCTGTTTACTCCCGTCACCTTGCCGGTGGCGGCTTCGTGGAGCAACACAAAGGAGTCTCCCCCTACGCCGCAGGATGGAATGATGGTCACCGTCTCGGTGGCCGCTACGGCCAGCGCGGCGTCGAAAGCGTTGCCGCCGTCCTTGAGCACGTTGATTCCAACGGAAGCGGCCAAGGGCGAATTGGAGCAAATCATGCCCCGTTGCCCGTAAACCAGGTGTCTGGAAAGTCCAGTGATCGACATATTCCCCTCTCGTACCCACATTGTACGGCCGAAAGCGGCCGCTTGGGCCAGTTTAAAGTGGCGCATTAGGGTAGTCAATGGCCGTGTTTGACAGCCCCAACGGGTGATACTACAATCGACCACGATGAGGCTGGGCGAACACCGGCCTAGAGACGAATACGATGCGCCGCCGGAGACAGCCTACGAACGCTGGATCTGGCGGCGGCACAGAACGGCGGGAGGTCGAGATGGCGGAGATACTAGGCATCGGATGTTCCCATGGGCCCATCATCCTGACCCCTCCGGAGGTGTGGCATAAAGGCCGGGAGCGGATCTACGCCCGTGTTTCCAACTATGAAAAACCGGCTCGGCTACTGGAAGAGCTTGGTCAGGACAACGGACTGAGTCAGGACCGGCACGACCATGAGAAAATCATGGAGTCCTTCCAGATCATGCACGACAAACTCCACGAGTGGAACCCCGACGTGGTCATGATTATCGGCGACGACCAAGCGGAGAATTTCTTGCAGGACAATCTTCCTCCCTTCTGCCTTTACACCGGCGAAGAGGCGGACGGTTATCCCTTCCGCCGTGCGGCCCAAACTAATCTTTGGGACGCTGATCCCGAGACCAAGTACACTTTCCGATGTCCCAAGGCGTTCTCCCAGGACATGCGGAACCACCTGATACGAAACGGAGTGGACATGGCTTCTTCCAGTTCCCTGAAAGGATGGGACTGGGGCCTGGCCCACGCCATAATCAATCCATTGATGTTCCTAGACCCTGAGGGAAAGTTCCCCCTGCTACCTCTCTTCGTGAACTGCTACGGGGAAGAGGCCGGGCCCGATTATCCGCCCCGGCCCACTCCCAAGCGGTGCTACGAAGTGGGGCAAACCATCCGCAAGTTCCTGGACACCCGCAGCGAACGCGTGGCGGTGGTGGCCTCTTCGAGTTGGTCCCACAGCTTCCTGGCTCACAAGTTCCAGTGCCGCGAGATCGACATAGAAGCCGACCAGCGAAGTCTGGAGTTCGTGCGCACCGGCCAGGGCAGCAAGCTAGCGGAGCTTACCCCCGAGGAGATACAGGATTCGGGAGACCATGAGATCTTGAACTGGATAATCGCTCTGGGTATTCTGGGAGACCGGCCGGCGGAGATCGTCGACGTGCGCGACTCCCACACCCAGTTGGCCTATCGGGTCGCCGCCATCTGGAACTGAGCCCTTTCAGTTGGTGAACGCCTAATTCTAAGGGCAATAAATAGCCGAAAGAGTCTGAATGGTCCGCTCCCCTGGGGGAAGCGGAGGGAGAGGGTATGCACTACGGCCTAGTCATGGAATGCGACTATCGGTACGGGACGACTCAGGAAGACGCCTTTCAAGAGGCTTTCGGACTAGTGGACGCCGCCGAGTCCGGCGGTCTTGACGGAGTCTGGTTGGCGGAACGGCATTTCGCCGCGCCTAGAAATCCACTGGATGCCGCCGGAGCGGGAATACCCTCTATAATTTCCGCGCCCTTGATCATGGCCAGCGCCATCGCGGCCCGGACCGAGCGTCTGCGTGTCGGTATCGCTGTCAGTGTGTTGCCCTTGAACCACCCGGTGCGCATGGCCGAAGAGGTAGCCACGGTTGACCATGTGAGCCGCGGGCGCTTCGACTTTGGCGTAGGGCGTAGCGGGTTCGCCAGATCCTATGAAGGCTACGGCATCCCTTACGAGGAAAGCCGCGAGCGCTTTGAGGAATGTCTGGAGGTCATCCTGGCCGCCTGGACCAACGAACGTTTTTCCCATCAAGGGAAGTTCTACGCCTTTGATAATGTTGCCGTTCTGCCCCAACCCTATCAGAAACCCCACCCACCCATCCGAGTGGCGGCCACCACCAAAGATACCTTCCCGCGCATGGCCGGTCAGGGCCGCAATATCTTTGTCGGCCTTAGAGGGATGGACCGTCCGGACCTGGCGTGGAACTTGAAGGTCTACCGGGATGCCTGGCAAGAGGCGGGACATGACGGGGAAGGGGATGTACTTCTTCGTATCCCGGTATACGTAGGCAAAACCGACGAGGAAGCCTTTGCCCTGGCGGAAGAAAGCACCATGCGCAGTTATCGCCGTATGGCGGAGACCTTCGCCAAGTCAGCCGCCGGCGCCGGGACAACGGTATCGGAAGAGCGAGCCGAGCGGGGAAGGCGCCTTGCCGCGGTTACCTATGAGGACCTGCGGCGGGACCGTCTGGCTTACGGCAGTCCCGAAACCGTGGTGGAGCGCCTGAGGGACCTGACTCAGGACCTGCACCTATCCGGTATTATCGCTGAGATGAACGTGGGTGGACTGGTGCCCCGAGAGCATATTTTGGAGTCCGTGCGGCTTTATGCGGACGAAGTAGTTCCGGCCTTGCGGGATATCTGCTAAGGACGTTGCGTTAACCCCGAAGAGCGAAGCATCCGGCCCTCCGACAAGCTCAAGGCGAACGGGATTCATCGGCGGCATGGTGTTTCCATAAATCGTGTGCGGACGGAGGCACGTGCCGAAGCTGTGATCTGACTCGGGTCGTGAGGCCCTCTTGAGATTTCATGTCCTCATGCATCTACTGGCCGGTTCATAGGTCAAAATCCTTCATTTACTCTACAGGCAGTTCCTCATGACCTTGTCTCAGATACTCTACAAAACCGGCCTTAGCGAGCACTCTCCGGAGTATTTATCTTGAATGATTTATCAAGCGTGAAGTTCGTCCAGACACCGGTGCTAAATATAGGGTATGGAGAACATGGAGACGCGTCTGGGTTTCCGATCGTACTCCTGCACGGATTTCCCTACGATGTGAGGTCTTGGGACGGGGTCGTGCCGCTCTTAACTGAGGCTGGATACCGGGTTCTTGTGCCATATCTTAGGGGATACGGGCCTACCAGCTTTCGTGATTCAGACTCCCCTCGCATGGCCGAGCAGGCGGCGATTGGTCAGGACCTTGTCGACTTTGCGGAAGCCCTGGGGATCGGCGAATTTGCGGTCGCGGGCTTTGATTGGGGCAATCGCGCCGCCTGTGTCACGGCTGTCTTGCAACCTCATATGGTCAAAGCTCTCGTGGCCATCGGCGGCTACTCGGTGCAGAATACGGTGTTGAGAGAGCATCCGGCTCGAGCTTCCGATGAAGCGAAACGGTGGTATCAGTGGTACTTCAATACTGAGCAGGGACGCGTGGGGTTGGAGGAGAATCGACGAGATATAATCCGCCACCTTTGGGAAACGTGGTCGCCAGGGTGGAAGTATACGGACGAGGCCTTCAACGCTTCGGCTCCCTCCTTTGACAATCCCGACTTCGTGGAAATCACCCTCCATTCGTACCGGCACCGGCATAGGAATGCTCCGGGTGAGGATCGATTTATCGAAGTCGAGCGCAAGCTGGCGGAAGGCCCGCCAATCTCGGTGCCGTCCATCGTCCTACGAGGCGTGGACAGCGGCTTTGGACGACCCACGGACGACCCGTCGGGAGACCAGGCGAAGTTCTCCAATCTCGTCGCCCGGCGGAATGTTGAGGGAGCGGGGCACGATCTTCCGGTGCAGCGTCCAGACGCGGTTGCGGCGGCCCTGCTTGAGCTGTTGTAAGTTCTTGAACCTCACTGTCTGATTTTTAGTAAAATGTGGACACTTGTATCGTCTATACCAAGGCTTAAGAGAGCGTCATGAACAGAAACGTTGAAGTGGGAAGCGTCGCCGAGGCCTATCTTGAACTGTTGGCGGCCCGGAACATAGAGTACTTCTTTGGCAACGGCGGGACCGACTTTGCTCCCATCATCGAAGCCTACGCCAAACGCATGACTCAGGAGCAACCGCTCCCCCGCCCGATCACCGTGCCCCATGAGGTGACGGCGGTGGCCATGGCCCACGGTTACACCATGATCACCGGCCGGCCGCAGGTGGTGATGGTGCACACTACCCCCGGCACCGCCAATGCCATGTCCGGCGTGATCAACGCCTTTAAGTCCAACATACCCATGCTTTTCACCGCCGGCCGCACTCCCATCGCCGAAGGAGACGCCAAGGGTTCCCGCAACCTGAACATCCACTGGGCCCAGGAATCCTTCGACCAGGCGTCGATGGTCCGGGAGTGGGTAAAGTGGGATTATGAGCTTCGTCACGGCGCAGACCTGGAAGGAGTGGTGGACCGGGCGCTGGCCATCGCCCAGTCCGAACCCGCCGGACCGGTGTACCTTAGTCTTCCGAGAGAAGTCCTGGCCGAGGAATTGGAAAATTTCTCCTACGAAGCCCAGCCACGGATGAATAAATCGGAGGACAGAGTTCCAAGCCCGGAAGCCATCGCTAAAGCGGCCCGGCTATTGGTCGGGGCCAAGAATCCCATCGTGGTAACCCGGTCTGCCGGTAAAGACACACGCACGGTGCAGCCTTTTGTGGAATTGGCCGAGCTTCTGGGAATAGGCGTGATTGACGCAGGGGCATTGTATGCCAACTTCCCCAAGAGCCATCCCCTTTACGCGGGAGGAGACGTGGGGTCCAACCTCAAGGACGCCGACGTGGTGGTCGTTCTTGAGGCCGACGTTCCTTGGGCCACAACCGGGTCGGCTCCCTCCTCCGATGCCCGAATCATCGGTATTGGTGAAGACCCGCTGTTCTCCAACTACCCAGTGCGTGGCTTCCATGTCGACCACAACCTGGCTGGGAGCCCTCGGCTTACACTGCGTGCTTTAGTCAACGCGGTGAAAGACATCGGAGTGGATTCTGCGGCGGTCCAGGCGCGGAAAGACAAGTTGTCTAGCTCCAGCCAACTGAGGCGTGAAGCAGCCCTGCAGCGGGCTGAAGATGGCAAGAACGACACCCCAATCAACAAGGCCTGGTTCTCTCGATGCTTGTCCGACGTATTAGATGAAAACTCGATCGTGCTCAACGAATTGGGCGTGGACGTTTCCCAGTTGGAGTTCAATCATCCAGGGTCATTCTTCGGGTCACCACCCTCATCCGGCCTCGGATGGGCATTGGGCGCTTCGTTGGGATCAAAGTTGGCGGCCCCGGAGAAAACCGTCATCTGCTGCGTGGGTGACGGTTCCTACATATTTGGGTCGGGCACGGCGGCTCACATCGTGTCCCAAGCTCAGAACCTGCCGGTGCTAAACATCGTGTGGAACAACGGTATCTGGAATGCCGTTCAGAGCGCCACCAAGGTGACGTACGCCGACGGGTATGCGGTACGGAACAACGACTTCGCCGTAAGCACTCTGTCCCAGTCCTTCCAGTATGAGCTTATATGCCAGGCGGCCGGGGGATACGCCGAGCGCGTGGACGACCCCTCGCAGGTGCCCGAGGCCATCCAGCGGGCTTTGCACGCGGTCAAGGTGGAAAAGCGCCAAGCCTTGCTGAACATCATCGGGCAATAGACTTCCATTCCGGAATCTTGACACGGTTCGGGCTCCTGGATTCGCTCCCGCAAGAGACCTGTCGCAGCATGGCCATGGCGTTCCCGATTCACCGGTGATGCGGACTTAGACGAGCTGGGTACAGCGTGGGTCAGCTCGTTTTCCCGTTCGCGGTAACCCCGTCTTCCCGTTCGTGGTGAGCTTGTCGAACCACAGTGGTTGGTAGCGGGCTACCGAAAACCGCCCAGCGCTCAGAGCCGGGGAAGAATGAACTCCTCTATAGCCACGGCCAAACCGTCTTCCTCCGCGGAAGGGGCAATGTAGTCGGCGATGGCCTTCAGTTCCTCGGGGGCGTCTCCCATGGCGATGGCCAGGCCGCAAGCCTGCAGTAGGGGAAGGTCGTTGTAGCTGTCGCCGGCGGCGGTCATCTGCCCCAAGTCCACCTTAATCATGTCCGATAGAATGGCGACGGCGGCCGCTTTGTCCACGCCCCTTCGGGTAAAGTCCACCGCCCAAAGGTCGTTGTAGGGCAGATATACCTTCACCGCTTGCGTGTCAGCATTGTCATGGAAACGGGCAGTGATTTCGCCTGCCATCTCTTCGGAGATGTCCAAGGCGGAGACCCGGATAAGGTTCCAATCGATTAGGCCGCCGATCTCCGTGGCCGAGCCGCCGGGGTAGGTGGCCATGAAGGGAACTTCCAACTCATGTAATCGGCGGACGACCCTTTCGGCGTCCGCCGGCTCCAGCGGGTTGCACCAGGTTGTGATGGCGGTGACTGGGTCCAGGACCATCGCTCCGCCGTCGCAGATCTGGGGAGAAGTCAGAGCCAGTTGACGGGCAAAATCGACCACGTGGGCCATCTCCCGTCCGGTGGCAATGGAAACCGGTATTTTCTTGGCGACTTGTTCCACCGCCTGCTTTACCCGGCCGGAGATTGTCTCACTCCGGTTGATAAGGGTGCCGTCCAGGTCTATCACCAACGCCCGAATCATCGGAAGGCCGGGATGACCTCTTCACCGAACAGCTTCATCGACTTTAGCGACTGCTCCAAGGGCAATGTCCCGATCCGGTGGTTGGCGCAAAAGATGTCATACCCGCACAGTTCGGACTGCTTCCGGAGCTGTTTGATCACCGTTTCCGGGCTGCCCACTAAGGCCAGACCGTTGTCTATCCAGAAATCGTAGGACGTGGTCATTCCCTGGAAAACCCGGCCCAGTTCCGTGTTGGTGGGGCTTTCCGAGTTCCCCTTGAAACCGATGCGCGTGTTGGCGATGTCTTCTCTGCCCAGGGCCCGGGAAGTCAGCAGGGGTTGCTCCGCCTCCTGGCGGGCGATCTCGTCGGTCTCCGCCACGTGGACCGCGCGCATCAGGAAGGTGCGGGGCATCGGACCGGGATGATTGCACTCCGTCCACACTTTGCGGAAATAGTCGAACTTCTCGGCGATCACCGTGTCCACGTCGATGTTCTGAGAAACGTGGTAGTTATTCTTGGCGGCGTACTCCAGGGACGCCGGGCTGTGGGCGCCTACCCAGATGGGGGGATGGGGCTGCTGGTAGGGCTTGGGCACGGGCAGGGCCTCGTCGAACTGCCAGAACTGGCCGTCATAGGTTACTTCGTCCTGAGTCCAAGCCTTGACGATTATCTCCAAAGCCTCCGACGACATCTTCTGGCGCTCGAAGAAGGGCAGGTTCCAGCGCATGAATTCGTGCTCGGCCACGCCGATGCCGGTGCCGAACTCAACCCGGCCATGGGAAAGATGATCCAGGGTAGCCACCTCCTCCGCCAGCCGGATGGGATTGTAGAAGGGCAACTGGTAGATCATGACACCGATGCGGAGCTTGCTGGTTTGCTGGGCCACGGCGCAAAGGTAAACGCTGGGGGCGGTTATCTGCCCTACGTGGGAGTTCTGATGCTCAATGATGTAATAGGATTCGTAACCCAACTCTTCGGCCATCACGGCCTCTTTCAAATGTTGGTCGTAGATGTCGGCGGCGGTGGGAGACAGCGCCATCTCGTGTTTCCCGAATCCGTCCCATAGAGCAAACTCTAGGCGTGCCATAGCGTCCTCCGGTTTTCGTCGGGTTGATTTTCCAGACGTATTCTACAGGAAAATCCCTCTGGCGAACGTGCTCGAGAGCTTAGCCCAATGTTGGTACAGACCAATGGAAAAGGGGCCGGCGTACGCCGGCCCCTTCAATCCAATACGCTTTGACTGCGACAGGAGGCTTAGGAGAAGACTAGCTCCTTGTTCTTCCGGCCGGGGCTCTTCATCTCGGCCAGACCGTCCGCGGCGTCTTCCTGGCTGTTGCAGAACAGCTCGATGCCGTTGCCGTCGGGGTCGGAGATGTAGATGCTCTTGGTCATGCTGTGGTCGGTGGTGCGAAGCTCGATCCCGTGGTCGTTCAGACGGTGGTAAAACTCGGTCAGAGTGTCGAAGTCTTCAACCTGAAGAGCCATGTGGTTCAGGCCAAGTCCGCCGGGGGTGACGGGAGCGGCGTCCGGAGCGGCCTGGAACAGGGCCAGGTCGTGGTGGATCTTGCCGCAAGTCAGGAAGGTTCCGAAACCTTCGCGATTCAACGAGATTTCAAAACCCAGAACTTCGGTGTAAAACTTGGTGGACACTTCTTGGTCTCTGACGTTGATTACCAGGTGGCCTACTCGCTTAACGCTTGGCATAGTCTATCCTCCCGATCTTCTTGTGTTGTCGTCTAGACAAGATACCCATAGTGGTAGAAATTGAAGCCAATTATACGCCATTTGCGTAAACAAGCCAAGTAAGCCTGTGCCAGGGCCGGTTTTGCCAGAGAGACACAGAGGGCACGGAGAATTTACGAAAACACTAATATAAAAACTCTGTGATCTCTGTGTCTCTGTGGCTAGTTAATCCGGGCGCTCCAGGAACTCCCGAACCCTCGCCATGGCGGGACCTCGGTCGTAGTTGTGGGACAACGAGATGGAATTGCGCACCGGGTCGCCGCCGAAGAACCGCTCGTATAGGACCTGCCGCCCGCCAAATGAGCTACAGGTCACGTCCCAAGCCAGATGAAACAGCCTGGCGCGATCCCGGGCCGAGGAGTTGTCGGTGGCCAGGTACCGTTCCACCTCGGGAGTCAGCGCCGTATCGAAATCGGCTTCAGAGGGCAGCGCCATCAGGCTGCTGGATCCCAGTATCTGAATAATCTCAGCCATGCGAGGATACATCATCCGGGGGAACAGGTTCCGGCCCGCCACCAGGGGCGCCGCCGACGGGCACATCACTCCCCACTCGTTCAGCTTGGCGTCGGCCTCCGATGCCCGGACGCAAGCTTTCAGAATCTCCAGGTAACACACGAGTTCTCCCATCCTCTCCTGAACATGGTCCAACTGTTCCGAGCCCAGAGTTTCGACCATCTGTCCGGCCAGTCCCAAGATGAACTCGGCTTTTACCACGCATCGGGTGGTAACTTGATGTCCGGTGTGGGTGTTCATCTGGGTGGCATTGCCGTGGTTATTGCACATGTCCACGTCTCCCAGCAGGAAAACCCGTTCCCAAGGCACCAGCACGTCGTCGAAGAAGACCACCGCGTCCATCTCTTCGAAGCGTGAGCCCAAGGGGTGGTCGAAGTGGGACCGGCCCTGGTCCAGGCTTTCCCGGCACATGAATTTGACTCCCGGCGTGTCGCAAGGGATAGAGAAGGAGAAAGCCTGACGCCAGGCGTTGTCTCCCAGAAGGTGGCTCCGGGTGGGATATACGGCGATCTCGTCGGTGATAGGTCCCAGGGTCGCCAGCATGCGGCTGCCCTTGACGATGATGCCCGCGTCGGTCTCCCGCATCACCGTCAGCGCCACCTGTTCGTCCAGGTTATCGGCCATCCCCGGAATGCGGCTTTTCTGTAGATTCACCAACGTGTGGGTCAGGGTGATGTCGTTCTCGCGGATGAACTCGTAATAGTCCAACACGTTCTTCTTGAACTCGGGCCGGTTCTGGCCGAAATATTCCGCCCCGCCCGCCCAAGCGGTGATGGCCACGTTGAGGAAATCGGGGGTGCGTGCCATCATGCCGCAGCTTGACCAGGCCCACCGGGTCATCATGGCCCGCCGCCGCTCCAAGTCTTCCACCGTGCGAGGGATCAGGAATGATAATCCGACCGGCTCACCGTCGGTGGGAGATGCATAGGTCATCTCCTCCTGCAACCCCGGATCGAGTTGCATGTCGTACAGATCGGCCACGGAGCGGACGCCGTTGCGCAGGGCCGGGTGAGTGGTGACGTCTTCTATCCGCTCGCCCCGGATCCACACCTCCGTGGACATTTCGCTTAGCCTGGAAATGTATTGCGCGCCTGTCTTAGCTGGCATGACACATCCTCTGCCGGGTCGAGTGGCATTTAACTCAAGCTAGTTTCGAGGGGAGTGTAGCAAGGGGATAAAAGGGGTGTCAAAGGGTCTGACGGTTGAACTCTGGGTGTGAGTGGCGTGTGAATCATCCGAACCGCGTATTGGAGGGTAATTATCCCTCGCCGTTGTCCGATAATTAGGCTGGCCTCTATTGTGCTACTCTGTGCAACTAGATCAGCTAGGGGTTATCGGGAAGAGCGTGAACTATGGACGAGCCAAAACAGATTCGATCGTTTGAGAACCTCTTGTGGGCTCACCCCGATATCGCGGAGTCCGTGGAACCCAGCCTTTTGATGCTTAGGCAACTCGCCCACCAGATGGCAAAGAACCAGACGGACGGCCAGACTCTTAGCCCAAACGGCTTCGATGTGCCTATCTTGTTTCGTTTGACTATGGGCCGCATGATTCTGGAGACAGACCGTGAAGCCTTTGAGGCAGCTCTGAGCTTTTTCAGTGGCCTGGTGGATTCGGACTGCTTGGAATTTTCAATGGGCTCGGGCTACCGCTTCACCGCCGATGCCCGCGCGATGGAACAAGGACTCGCCGCGCTCGAACCTCCGCCCGATCACCCGATTCCAACACAGGCAGAAGAAAGCCCACCCCAAGCGGTGAAAGCCACGTGCCCAATATGCAACTGTTCGATGTTCCGTCTGCATGAGAGCGATGGTCAACGGCGCTGTCCACGGTGCCAGTCAGAATGGATGCCATCGTCCGTGGACTGTCCGGCCTGCGGGAGGCTGTCCTATGCCGGCGGCTTGGAGTACCGGCCGGATCTCGCCGGTGCCGGCGCATCGGGAATGTGGCAAGTCCACGCCTGCACGGTGTGCACAAACATGTTTTATCGAACGCCAAGGGTCGCCACCGATGATGGATAATCTTGGTGGGCCATTGCTGAGCCGCGAGACGCGCCGGGCCAAAGCCAATTCCTAATTAATCGAATCCCTGGTTATCTCCGGCGAGTTGGGCATGAGGCGTTTGATGGAACGGGTGCTGGCGCGGCGGGAGATACTGAAGGCGTAAGGCCGAAGCACGCCCAAAAGAAACCAGGCCCGCAGCACATCAGCCATAAAGTCCGGCAGTGTGCGCACGCCTGGTATAAGCCAGAAATAGCCTAACTGAGAAGCTTAGTCGGAAGAGGGAAGCTTGCGGGCTTCCTGTAGCTCCATATCAGCTTCGCAGCAGAGAATGACTCCCTCGCCGCCCTTGGTGCACAGCACGCTGCTGCCGCACGTTGCGCAGTTGTAACGTTTCCCTAGCTCGTTGGCCATTGATAGATACTCCTTTGGATCAGGTGGCGGATCCATCCGGCGATCCGCGGTTGGGCGCTGGAACTTACTTCTGTGCCATCGGTTGGCTGCAGCAGTTCACCGCGCCGTCACCGCCCTTGGTCACAATGAACTCCGATCCGCACTTTTCGCAGAAATAGCGTTTTCCTGTTTGGTTGGCCACCGGTTCAGCCCCCTTTGGTTACTAAGCTTCAATCGTGCCTATATTATAGCCAAGACGATTCCCACGTTCAACACAAGAGTCTCAATACTAGTACCGTGTTAGTGAACTTCTTTGAATATTCAGGCTGATTCAACCGGAGGCATTCCGGATTTGAACCGGACCAGAAAGCTGGCCTCGCCCAAGGGCTGGCCGTCGAAAAGGATCGCAGCCTTGTGCTCCCCGGCCTCTTGGACGGGGATCCGGAACAGCTTGATCCAGCGTTGGAAAATGATTCCTTCCTCCCAATCTATCCGTTGGGGAGGCGGCGGGTCTAGAGGGGCGCCGGGCGCCTTGATGGCGACCAGAAGAAAATGGGGTCCGGCGGAGACGCCGCCGATACAGAAAGCCAACTGTACGTCTACTTCGGCCAGGACCGGCTTGTCTTGAGTGGCACCCTCGGTGGGCGCTGGAAGGTCGATCAGGTCGATTATTCCCTTCAGGATCAGATCGCCGTCGTCTCCTTCCTCGGTGTCTTTGCAGAACAGGGCGTATTTTAAATAAGGATCGCTTTGATCGGTTGCCAAATGGGATGCTCCTTTCCCAGGACGGTACTGCGATGGATTCCAATTCTAACATGCCGGTTCTATTAGTCGAGCCGGGGAAGGCTTCCTCAGCACCATGTGGCGCCCCATTGTCAAATGGAGCAACAATTGAGACACTAGGCGGTGAAAATGCCCGGGGTAAGCCGCTCGCAAATTGTTCTTAGGAGGCAGGCCGCCATGGCGTTAACCGAAGACAAGTTTAATCAGGGAATGACACCTCAGGAGTACATCGACCAGATCAAGGTTAATAAGCAGACGATTTTGGATATTTACAACACTATAAAGATACCCGACAAAGCCAAGGCCCAGTTCGATGGCCGGTCCGAGCCCCTTCGGCTGGCAGTGTTCACCGCCGATTGGTGCGGCGACGCGGTCAGCACCACCCCGGTGATCATGCGTTTGGCCGAGAGCACGCCAGGGCTTGCCATCCAGATCTTCAACCGGGACGACGAGTTGGAACTGACCAACAGCTTCCTGCCGGAGAACCGTGCCGGCACGGTGCCGGTATTCATCGTCATGGACGAGTCCATGAACGAGATCGCCCGCTTTATCGAAACAGCCGGCGAACTGGTTCCCGCTCTTGACGCCATGGACGAAGCCATCGCTCAGGAGATCGCCGGAGAAAGCGAGGAGAACAAGCGGGCCGCAGGACGGGGCAAGCGAATGAGTTTTCGAGTTGCCCACGCCCAGGAATGGGGCGAGGTTATACTAGACTCCTTCGGCCGCACCGTGGCGGAAGGGTTGCAGTCCTCAGGTTCCGAACGCCCCGCTGTGGGCGGCACCAAGTGGCCCCCGGAAGACTAAACTCTATTCTAGCCACAGAGGGAACGGAGCTATTGGAGGAAAAGCTAAATAATCTCCGTGTCCTCTGTGCTCTCTGTGGTGAACGTTAACTCTCGTTCTCAAGGTGTTTGACATGCCCGACGGAATCATCAACATGACGGATATGGGAATCATATTCTCGGTCACCGACGCGATGGGCATCCACCGGGAGTCCGTCAGTGTGGAACTGACCAAAGAGGACCCCGGTTCGATAAATCGGGCCGACGGCGGCAATATAGAAATCACGATACCGGAAACCGGTACCGTGGAAGAATTTGCCAAGCTTCTTCTAGCTGAGCTTGAGGGGATGGGCTACGAGTCGAAGGACCTGGACGATGAAGATGACGAGGAGTAAAGCGGTAGGACTCCGAACCGTTTGCCGCAGCTGATGCGTGGGTTATAAAAGTGATAGTGAGATTTGCAATGTAGGGGCGGGTTTAAAACCTGCCCCTACTGCCTACGGGGTTCCGTGGCCTGAAAGGTTCTAGTACCCCGGCGTTCGCCACTCGAAGCCTAGCTGAGCCCACCGGACAAAGACCGCTCCGCCCGGCGCCGCGATCGGGCCATTCATCGCCAGCAGGGCAATGGTATGCTGAGCGCCCGGTTGCGGCTCGGCGCTGATCACCACTCGTTGCGGTACGTTGAAGCCCTGCACTGTTCCCCGGTCCCGGTTGCACTCCCCATCCACCCAGAGCTCCCCATAGTCGTCGATGCAGGTCTCGAACAGGCACCGGCTCTCCCGAATATCCTGTCCTCCTACGGTCTCCGGCAGAGTTATCTTGATGCGGTACCAGGCGAAGGTCAGGCCTTTGGAATGCCACCGGGCCAGGTCGTTGGTCGCCTCCCAGCCCGAATCGTCGTAGTCGGATAACCGGGCTGGGCTGCCGGTTAGCTGAGAGACCAGACCCTCGTTGGGCTCACCGGGGACCAGTCCGGGGGCGAACCGCCATTGGGCCTTAACGATGCTCAGACCAGCCGGGTCCATCAGGTCTATCGTTGCTCTTGGCATGCGAACGCTCCTCTTTTATTCAGATTGGGTTCCGTCAGATTGGTTTTCGGGTTAGATCCCTACGATCTTGATGCCGGCGTGAATCTTGTAGATGCGGTTGATGTTGACCAACATGGGCGTTATCTGTTCCACGTACTTGGAGTTGGCCAAGCCGCCGCCGTCCACGGGTCGCAGACTGTGAATCTTGCTGACCAAATCCATGACCAGGCTTTTGGCTTCGGCATGGTCGGAGCAAACGATAACGTCCCCGTCCATGACGGTGTCCGGTTGCTGCAATTCCTCCGCGCTGATGTTCTGGAACGCCGAAACCACTAGAGAATCAGGCAGCAGCTCCTGGGCTTCCTGGGCGGCCGACCCGGCTTCGACCTCGACGGCGCTGGCGCCCCGCCCTCGCTGGAAACTCATGGGGGCGATGACGTCCACCACTACTTTCCCTGCCAGGGTATCTTTGAGCTGTTCCAGGGTGGAGCGTTGACCCTCGTAAGGGAATGCCAAGAAGACCACGTCGGCTTGTGCGGCGGCCTGGGCGTTTTCGGCGCCACTGATATTGGTTCCGGGAGCAAGTTGCAATAACTCTTCCGCCGCGGTGGCGGCCCGTCCGGCGTCCCGGGAGCCGATGATGACGGGCTCCCCCGCCGCCGCCAGCCGCAGCGCCAAGCCCTTGCCTTCGGGTCCGGTACCCCCTAGGAAAGCCAGCATACCCACTCCTTTGCCGCATAGATCGTAATGTACTGCGACCTACTATATCGGGTGGACCGCGGATTAGAAAGAGGCTCAAAATGTCTAATTGACCGGCTAAGACCGGAAGGATATGATTGCCCCGAAGAGCGCTGGCGGCTACGGACATGCCCAAGCGGTTTCCCACCAAGCGGGACAGGAGGTACAAGCATCGATGGTTGACCTCAAGCATGCCGCGGCCATCGTTGGCATCCATGAGCACGTAACCCGTTACGCTCCGGACAAGAGCGAACTGCAGATCCAAGGCGAGAGTGTTATCAAGGCTTTGGAGGACGCCGGTTTGACCAAGCAGGACGTGGACGGGTTGCTCACCGCCTCCAGTTCTGCCCGGAACACCGCTCTGAACCTGGCTGACTACCTGAACATGTACCCCAGGTTCGTGGATAACACCACCGTGGGCGGAGGGTCGTTCGAGTTCCATCTTTCCCACGCCCTCAACGCCATCGTGGCCGGGCGGCTTAACTGCGCCGTTATCACATACAGCAGCTTGGCCCGCTCAAGCAGCGTCTCGGTGGGAACGGGCGGCGTGGCACGGTTCGGCCATCCCCGATTGGAGCCCTCACCGGACAGTTTTGAGGAGTTGTACGGACTGACCACCGTGGGTCTGTATGCCATGATCGCTCAGCGCCACATGCACCTTTACGGCACCACTTCGGAGCAACTGGCGGAGATTGCCGTGGCAACGCGGTATCATGCTTCCATGAATCCCGAGGCACTGTTCCGAAACCCCATCACCGTGGAAGACGTGGTCAACTCCCGGGTGATCTCCTCTCCTCTGCATCTGCCCGACTGCTGTGTGATCACCGATGGCGGCGGGGCCGTCGTGGTGGCGTCGGCGGAAGTCGCCCGCAACTGCCGGCATCAACCGGTTTGGGTGCTGGGCGCCGGAGAGGCGGTGGCCCACCAGGGAGCGGGGAAGCGGGATTTGATGTACATCGCCGCTCACCAAAGCCATGAGCCGGCCTTCGGTATGGCCGGGGTCACCCACCAAGACATCGACATGGCGATGATTTACGATTCCTTCACCATCACCGTTCTGGAAACCCTGGAGGACCTAGGGTTTTGCAAGAAGGGTGATGGTGGTGATTTCGTATCCGGCGGCCGCTTGCGCATCGGCGGCGAGCTACCCATCAATACAGACGGCGGTGGTCTCTCTTCCAACCACCCTGGCATGAGGGGAATCTTCCTTCTGTTGGAGGCCACCCGCCAACTCAGACACGAATTCTACGGGACTCCCAGACAAGTAGCCGATTGCAACATCGCTCTATGTCACGGCACCGGAGGCGCATTGGGCAGCCGCCACAGCGGTGGGACCGTGATCTTGGGGAGGGATTAGACGATGCCGGAGTGGAACAAACCGTTGCCGACTATTTCCGGTGAGACCAAGCCGTACTGGGACCACTGCCGGCGTGGTGAATTATTGATTCAGAAGTGCGACAGTTGCGAAGAGTACCAGTTCTATCCACGAGGAATCTGCGCCAACTGTTGGTCCAACGATATCCAGTGGGTCACTGCCAGCGGCAAGGGGACAGTCTGGACTTTTACCGTGACCTACCAGAACGGAACGCCGGGATTTGCCGAAGAGGTGCCTTACGTGCTGGCCCTGGTGGAACTTGAAGAAGGGGTCCGTATGTTTACCAACATTGTTGATTGCGACCCCAGGAGTGTGAGCATTGGGATGCCGGTGGAGGTCACGTTTGTCCGGGCCACCGACCAAATTTCCGTGCCGTATTTCAAGCCTGCCGCCTAGGTGATCCTGGCAAGATAAGCCGCCCGAACCTGTTCTAACCTTCTAATGTCTGGCAACCTGGGAATCAGGCAGGTTCGACCAGCCTATAGCCGAGGCCGCGCTCAAGTAGCAGATATCGAGGTTGGTTTGGCTCAGGCTCTATCTTTCGCCGTAGGCGGTTCACGTAGGTCCGAACGTAGTCTCCCTCGTCGCCATAGTCTGGCCCCCAAGCTTCCTTCAACAACGTTCGCGGGGCGACTACCTGCCCGGCATATTTAATGAACACTCGTAGCAGGGCCCACTCGCGTGGTGTTAATTGTTTACTGCGGCCGTGGCTGACAACTCGTAAACCGTTCAGATCGACATACAATTCACCCGATCGGTAATCCCAGGTGCTCGGAACCGATTCATCTTTTGTAGCTTGAGCGGTTCGGCGTAGAATAGCCCGCGTCCTGGCCAACAACTCCTCTATGCGGAAAGGTTTTGTGAGGTAGTCGTCAGCTCCCAAGTCCAGGGCGGTTAGCTTGGACGCGGTCTCATCCAGAACGCTGAGAATCAGGATCGG
>ENA-ORDI01000422-ORDI01000422.1-marine-metagenome-genome-assembly--contig:-NODE-422-length-29400-cov-3.614842_pt1 | contig 29400 bp, 27 predicted proteins | sample MGYA00248628_ERZ508525 | MGnify/ENA primary metagenome ERZ508525 (study PRJEB26195, sample SAMN05422138) | marine metagenome | isolation source: East of Porto Seguro, South Atlantic Ocean | place... | reverse complement strand
ATGACATCGGCGACGTCGCCCACGACAAGGTCAGTGCGAGGGTCGTCGAGGGGATGCCCGGCCAGTGGCCCCAGCGGACCGCGGTTCCACTCGACCACCTCTGGGACTAACTCGCTAACTACCACGGAGCCCCCAGGCGGCAGTAGATCGAGCGTCGCGGCAAGGGTGTAGCCCATCCCGAGGCCGCCGATCAGGATGCAGGCATCCGCGCGTGGCCTAGGGCAGGCGAGCGACATCATCGCATCCTCTGAGCCGTGCGAATAGCTGGTCATCAAGTCGAATCCGTCGGCATGAATGACGTAGTTGCCTTCGTGGCGCAGCAGCTCAAAGTGGCTGCCATCAGACGTGGTGGCGGTCGCCAGCTTCTCCCACGGTTTCATTGGGGCCCCTCTCTCCGTCGTGCTATCCTACCCCCTAATTTAACCTATTTTGGCCCCAGAGGCACACCAGGATATTGGACGGAGCCGACGAAGGGGCGGGTGAGGTCGATGATGTCGGGGAGGTTGGCGATGCCGTCCGGCATACCCTGGAGGGTAGGGAATTCGGGATCGACACAACCCACAAATCTTGGTCACAAAATGGTCACTGTGGAACAGCGTTCCGTCCGTGCCGACGGCGGCATCGGCATCATGTAACTGGCAAAGATGGTAATCATCTGAGTCGAGTGGTGCGCGCTGTTGCGCTCACTGAGATCGTAAATTGCAAGTCTGGACGGGCGCTACTTGCCCTTGATCGCTACGCCTTCTAACGATTCCAAGCGCCCAACCAGGGCATCAATGTGGCAATTGGGACAGCGCCACCACCACTCAGGGCCGGCTTTACTTTTCTTGCTGTAGACGCCTTTGCGGGTGCAGAACAGCGAGTTACAAACGCACATGATGACTGGCCAAGCTGGGGCCGTATCGTCTTCTTTTGTCCACCCCCTGTGGCATTCAGGGCATTCGAAACCACCCCACTCGAAGGGGCCTTTGATGGTGCCCGCGTCCTTGGAGGCTGCATCTGAGATGTGGCGATCAATGGACTTGAGGGTGAATTGATCGTTCTCGTGGCGGAAAGTAAGCTGGAACGTACGCCCGGTGTCGGTGCACCGACATCCAACCATAGCCCAGGTGGTCGATTTGGGGGTATCATCTTTGATCTGCGGTGTGTTGTTTTCGGCCGAGAGGTGCTTTGCTTGTTCACGGTCCGGGTCTGTTTGCATTTCGTATTCTGTGTTTTGTGGCGTCACCACGATGGCTGGTAGATCGGAACCGTTGTCTGGCCTGGGGCCATCTGGAGTGTCGTCTCTTACTATTCGAATGGGCATCAGTGCCTCCGCATCCTGACGTGTTCGATTGGATTTGTGAAGTTTAGCAGGTTCCGAATACCTTGTCCCGGTCTCCGTCAAGCTGTATGTACATAGTCTTTTGCCCTTCGAAATCCCTGGCCTCGAGGATGTCCATCATAGGCACTGTCAACTCGGCCAGAGAGTAAGCTAGTGCGGGCGAGCCGGGCTCGATGCGGTTCAGGGTTTGGGAGTCGCGCAGTACCAAAGGGTTGGATTCGAAGCAGGCTGCACAGTCCACTTTTTCAGGGAAGACCAGATCCGGCCTGGTAGCGACGGTCTTTGCAATGGAATGACCGCACTCGAAACACACTGACGGTGTGCACTCCGGGCACATCGTCTCGGCGATCCCTAGAGCTCCACGCCGCCGCGCCGCCGCCTCGATGCGGTCACACTGGAAGCAGTGTAGGCTGTGGACCACGTCGAATCCCAGTTCGATGTAGGCTTCGTGGCCCAAGGCGGCTTGAGCGATCTCGAGAAGTTGCGCTGCAGGCATGTCATTCCCGTACGGAATCGATGTGATCGGCGATAAGGGCACGGACGTTACGCTCAAATGCGTGGGGCATTCACTATCGCGGTTCAGATCCCACCGCTCGTACTCGTCTGCGAAGCCGTTGAATCGGATACGCACGCCGTTAGGGACGCGCATGGGGTACGGCCCGGCGAAATCCCTATGGAGGTACTTCAGGGCGAGTTGCGCCTGTAGCCCTCCGACCATCGACGCCACGGTTGGCGCCGTTGGTCCAACGCCCGCTCCGTGATCTCCCAAGATTCCTAGACACGACCAGCGACGCCATCCGGTATCGCGTTCGTCCTGCGTCAGCGTGCAATCGAAGCAAACCGGAAACGGGGGCAGAAAGGTCCGAACGTCACCGTCCAAGAAATAAAGTCCGCCGTCGATGAATGGGGTGTTAGTGAGCAAACAGGCGCGATTTAGGTCCCTGCGTGTTTGAATATTGTCGAGGCTGCCAAGAACGATATCGACGTTTCCGAGTGCGCCAAGTCCAAGGGTGGTTTGGAATGGGGCATCGAACCACCGAACGTTCATTCGCGGCTCGATGTCCGCCGCCGCCAAGGCTGCCACTTCGGCTTTACGGCGTCCTACGTCAGAGGCACGGAACAGGACCGACCGGGTCAGGTTGTGAGACTCTATGACGTCTAGGTCAACCACCAACACGTTACCGACACCGGCCAAGGCAAGGTTCTTGATGATCTCATTCCCCAACGCCCCAGCCCCGACTACCAGAACGGTCCCACGACGAAGCAGGTCCATGTTCCAGCCTAGTTCGGTCAGCCTGGTGTAACGGTCCAACTCTTCCTCTCGGTTAGCATCGGCATGCCGATGGTCTTAAGACTATTCAACCTCGCCCGTCTCCGTGATTTTGCTCCATCCCAGGCGGATAAGAACCTCGGTTGACCCAGATAGACCTATCGAAGGTCGCCTCTGGATTCCAAATACTTAGGTGCGACTTTATTAAGATTCAGTATACCATGGTGCCAATCGGTCCAATTATGTTGTTGATGACTAATCTCTGTTAGTTGGTCAGGTTGATGCGAGGTGTGTGGAAGTCAGTGGATGCCCGATTCCAATATTTGTTGGACACGTCGCATCGCGGACAACGTCCCACTTGCACCCACGTGGCCCGGTAGCAGTAGGTGTAGCAGTTGATGCAGCGCACGATGTCGGCTCCTGGCTCCAGGTGAGAACGAGTGACGGGGTCGACAATCGACGGGAGGTCGAGGCCTGGCCAGCGCACTGTAATATCTGTGTTGCCCTGGGCAGGTGCCTCCGCGTAATAGAACATCAGGCGCTGGTTGCCCCATTCCGGCAGCTCCACGTCGCTGAATCGAAACGAACCGTGGTTATTCGCCCTTTCGGTCATGGTCTTGCGTCCTAGGCGCAAGCAGACCAGCCGACCGCGAGCCGCCTTGCCCGTTACTTCGATATGCTTTGCCTCGAGGGTCTCTCCTGTCAGAGGCGAGGTGACGTATATCGGAGTGACTTCAGAGACCAGTATCCGAATTGTTGCGGAGAGTTCGGGATTGTTCTCGTCCACTACAGTTAGTTCTTGCGATCCAGTCGGGAGGCGCACATCCGGCATCGCCCAAGAGCCATCGTTTTTCACGCGACATTTGATGGGTTCGATTCCGCTACATTCAAGTTTTAGGGTATCGCCCGGATTGGCGCTGCCCTTTATCACCGTCGCGAACCCGTGAATCACCGCTCCATCGCCGGGTGTGGCGATACGAACGGGCCTTAACGACTTGCGCGCAACCCGAATCGCGCCCGACCTGGTGCTCACGTCAGGACGTCTAGACTTTTGCCCACGTCTGGTTATTCTAAACATTCCACGGATCCAAAGCGTCGCTTTGCTCAGGGAGCAAGCGGGAGATTTATCTCATACAACCGTTGAATCAGCACGGTCAGCCCGATGTACGCCGCGATGACCCCGCATAGACCCAAAAGTCCAACGAGCGCTGGTAACGAGGTCTTGCGGAGCGTCTTCAGACCGCCGACAAGCCTTACACGCCACCTAGCACGCGAAATCGGTCTGGCTAGGTCCACGAGGCGCTGGTCTTCGGATAACACGGGTACCGTTCGCAAGATCGAAACCACACTTAGGCACAGGTCCAACTCACTTTGGGACCCGACGGTGGAGAGTTCGCCTCTGATCCTTCGGACGAGGGATTCAGCCGCCTGTAGCCCCAGCATGGACTGGGCATCCGGCATAGAGATGGCCGGTATCATTTCCAGGTATTCGTCGGAAAGTTCCTTTGTCAATAACGCAGCGCCCACCAGGTTGTCTAGACCTCCGGCATCCACAGTGCCGATCACATGGCGCAGGAGGACGGACTGGACCGCCCGGTGCATCTCATCAGGGAGCTTGCTGAGGCGGGGGCTACCTGCGTTCTCGCTCAGGTCGGGTAGAAGTTGCCAGATCGTCAGGGCACCGTGGAGGTATTCTTTCTTCGTAGCTAGGTCCAGCCTCATATCAGACAACCGATTGACCCGTTTCCAGGCCGAATAGCACGCGGCGTCAATGAACTGCTGTCGAAGAGATTTGTAAATGGCCGTTCGGTCGCCGCCCGGACACATTCGGATAGCCTCGATCACCTCCAACGCTAGGGTGAGCTCCGAGGGACTTGGTCCATCTGAGGAGCCATCGTCCTCCTCAGATTCCACTGAGGGAAGCACAGACGTCACGAACGTTTCCAGACCCTCGCAAACGCTTGTGGAAACGTCCGCCAACCGGCTGTCGTTGGGGATCGCACCGGAGATGCCGCGAAGGTTTTGCACGACGTCGAGGGTCTGTTGCAGCGTCATGTCCACCGGCTCACTGGCGTGTTGGCCAAGTTGTTCCTCGATACGCGTTAGTTGTTGTGCAGTGTTTCGTAGGTCAAATAGATTGTCGGCGATCTCGGTCTTGAGTTGGCGAATCGCTGGGTGAACAGAGTACCTGGACGAGGTTAATTCCGTGTCCTCTGCGATTCCCTCCAGGTGGCGAACCTTGTCGTCGATATTAGGCAGCCGACTTGCCAATCCGACTTCATGTCGCAAGGACAATTCCAAGTCTTCGACGGAAATCTCCTGCCGCTGGTCGCCTATATTTATCGGTTCTACCATCACCACCCCTCAGCTTTGAATGGATATTGCCAAGTCTCACTGAATCGTTCCTACTATCGAGGTTCGAGGGCGGTGCGCGGGCAATCCGTATTCGGACACCCTCCAAGCTGATGTAGACATTCACCGTGCATTATGAAACCACATTCCACGCACGCACCCCACTCTTCGTCCGTAAAGCACAGGTTACCACAATATATGCAGACGGGTGGCTCCAGTTCTTTCGTGTGCAATCGGACTATGCTCCGAGCCCCTTCGGGCGAGGTTTCGGGCTCGTGGGCTTGGGATAATTGTCGTGCCTGCTCTGGGTATGGTCCGCGGACAGTGATGGGCTGCCGCAATACCCCATCAGATTGTAGGGTGGGTTCGGTAGGCAGAACAGTCTCAACTTCTACCAGGTACCCGGTCAACGGTTTAAGGCTGGAGCCAAACCGGAGCACAGGTTCACCATCTTGAAGGTGGACGTCGAGCGGACGCAGTTGGTCGTTAGTTGGTGGCGTTTCATGTTGCCCTTGCTCACCCCGCAAAACACCCACGGCATTGGCAGGCGCCTCTGAATTTCCGTGCGGTGGAAGAGGAACTATACGCTCGACGAATATCCAGGGTGCCTGTCCGTGTCGTCCTTGTTTGCCGATCAGCCATCCAGAGTTCCGAATGCCGATCTCAAGTATGCCCCGTACGGCACGGCGTGACAGGAATACTGTAGGATCCCCTCCCGTCAGCGCGCCTTTAATGTTCCAATGGACGTTCGTTGATTCAAGGGGCCGACCCATGAGCGGGCCGTCGAGACGGTACCGCGTACGCTTTGCCAAACTTGCAACGGCCTTGCGGTTCCGCCGGTACCAGTTAGATGCCCTCGAATTTTGTACCTGGCAACGTCTGATGCTGAAGCGTCTTCCGAGGTGGATCGTCAGACCGACAACCGTGTCGATCAATGCCGTAACCAGGGTTAGTACCGAGGGTGAATCGCTCCAGTTATACATCATCGGCCATACTTCATTATCGGCTGACAAGTTGGGATGGAAGATTGGGGAGAGCCAAAGGATGTGTGGCGGTTTATCCGGGAAATCTTTGGGAAGAGTTAACATCGCCCGGTGGCTGCCTTTGACGACCAATTTGCTTCCGCCCGAAGAGTCAATTCGAACTATACCCGGGTACCAGAGGTTCAACGCGATCGTCGACGATCCTGGTTCATGGAAGTAGTCGACGGCCGATGCTTCCTGCACGCGGAGCGCATCAAGTTGACCCAAAGCATCGCTGACATATCTCGTCCGAACTGCGAGGATCCGATTTGCGACCGTTCCCGCCGAGACCTCGGGGGCAATCAACTTGCCGGACGATTCGTCGACGAGATCGATGGGCCCGTGTTGACTCAATGGGTACTCATCCAGCAGTGACTCCAAGAGCTTGGCAATAGGCGTCTCGGCCGTGGGTGACGCCCATGAGTGGAATTGTTTGCCATCTGAAGTTCGCACGAAAATCTGTGGAGCCTCTCCCAACGATCACCCTCCTTGGTCGAATCGATGAGTCATGCTCGCCTCATTCAGGACGTGCGTCCATAAGTTGTCTCACCAAGTCCTCGGGTTGTTTGTGCTCGTAGATGAAGCAACCGGAGGGCGTTTTTAGGACGCCGTCGTCCCAGCACGTGAAGCCAATCTGGTCCGAGTGAGGATCGTATATTAGGCTGATGTGATGGGGTTTGGAGAATGCGTTGAGTAAGGTCGTACGGTCGGTTCCCGAGGGGTGTATGCCGTAGCCTGGATGGGAGTGGTACGGGCCGATTCGCAATAGACCGGGGAACTCGGACGTGTGAACCTCTTCCACTCGCTGCCAGAATTCAGGAGGAAATTGGATACTGACCGGCGTGGCTGACCCCAGATCGCACGCCACAGCCGTCGGAACGATCAAGAATCTGGTGTCGTTGTCGATACAGTACTGTCCCAAAAGCACGCCGCCGATCTCTTGAGGGGAGTATTCGCGAGACTGGTTGCGAATGAAATCGTAGACGTCATGCGAGAGGAAGACCAAAAGCTGTTTCGTAGCGATCGACCCGTCAGTGACGATATGCTTGAAGCCATCGCTGTCGATCGGGAGGTGGTATGGGATTGGGTGACGGGAAACGCTTACTTCCATGTGAAGCTTTTTGCCTCCAGATTGCTTCGGCTCTGGGTCACGACTCTGGACGGGTGCGCGAGATACGAATCGGGCCAGACGGCCGTTGTCTTCGCCCTTGAGTGGTCGCATCTATATCTGGGTTGGAGGACGGGCGGGTCGCTCCGATTTTAATCGAGCGTCTTACGGGCGGGGTCTGAGTCCGTCTCGGTCTGTCGGTTGGCTGGGCATGGGCCTTGTCGACCAGCGGAATATCAGGCTTATCCCCAACAACGAATGGCTCGGTGTCGGCAGGAAGTGTGAACTTGCTCACCCATTCCTTCCAGAAATTCTGAGTCCTATTGGCTGGGGGGTCAAGATTCACCCAATCTGGGTCGAACCTGATCAGACGGCTGACGTGCAATATCAGGCTTTCCAGCGAAATGCCTGACCGCCACTTTCGTTCGCCTTCGAACCCCAGGCAGAATACGCCGTGGGGATATATATTGGGATGGAACAGTGGCGACACGCGCTTGAACGTGGGCGGCGCCTCTAAGGGGTAGGCCCTTGGGAATTCCAAGAATAGCTGGTGGCGTTGTCGCAACGTACCCAACTCGTCAACGTATGCCGCACAGTGAAATTCGAGATTGTAAGCCTGGTACGGTCTGCTACCGGTCGGCGTGACGTTAAGTTTCGGCCGTCCGTTCTGGTTGAGCTGTCGCGCAAGCGACAGCAACTCTTCATGATCGTTGCCAAGGCGTTGATCTCTTATTGATCGCATATCTTCCTACGTTACCAAGGACGGTTATTTACGAAGCAGAGGCCGTTTCAAAGGCGGTCATGCAACTGACAAAAGTCCACAAGAAACTCTTGCCGTGAGGCGCCACGCAACGCGCGCCTCCAAAAAACCGGTCGATCCTAGCCAAATACCGTGCTGTAGTATAGCGCCAGCGTATCACCGGTCTCTGTACCGACATCCGATAGGGTCTGGTTTGAACTTAACTCGGCTCTTCTGGACTTGTTCACGATCTTGGTCGCTTTCGGGTCAACCAAGTGGCCTTCTGGGAGTTGTCCTACAAAGTTCAGTATCTGCTGGACCAACTCAGTGGCCACTATGGCGTCATCCAACTCGGCAGGCTGGTCTGGGGTGGTTAAGGACTCTCCGTTCACCATATCGACTAGTTGGACTTTGACCATGCCCATGGCTTGAGCCTTCCTTTTTTATCTGGTTTGTCTAGAAATATATAAACCGCAGACCGACGAATTAATTCACGCCGCTCGTACAGAGTATATCTTCGCCATGCGTGATCCGCAACGTTATTGAGTGCCGACGTTCCCACAGTAAGCAGGCAGGATATCCAGTCGCGTCCTTAGAATAATGAATATCTTGATAGTTCTCCCCGATCGTAAACCCACAATGAATAATCGAGTAATAAATACTGGTATTTTTCGTAATCTTGCTTACCCAATTCCACCAAACTCGGCACCCAGCCGTTGCTGGCAGTTTCACTGACATTCATTAACGGAGCGTCGCCAACTAGCGAGGCATATCCAAGATGTAGTTTCATAATACGTGGAGCATTGCGCCTAGGATTGGCCCAAGAAGGCGTATTGGCTGTAAATAGGTTTTTATCTACGAGAACCCGTTAAGAAGCTTTCCTTAAATTGATTATCACGCGCAAAAATATATTATAAAAAGCTTTTTATCGAACCCAATCCGTCAGAAGTGTCTATAAAACACCTTACCAGGGGTATAAGCCCTACCCTCTATGCCGATGACGCCTCGGCGTGAGGATGCTATTAAGGCTTATAAGGCTGTTGTGAGGTAGGTGTGGGATACGTCTCTATGCCCCCATTGCGCTTTCCCCATTATGGCCTCTTCAAGCCAGTGGCCCAACCTCTGTTCTGGCGCCTCATTCACCCTTCAGCCCCCAGAAGGGCAAATGCCATGTACATGAGTAGCACGTAGGGGATGAAACCTAACACGACTACGCCAATCGCCCGCCACGTTGATGTGTAGTCCAGTGCCTGACGCACGGCTACGACCATTGCAACGAGCATCCAGATAGATACGACCAAGAAGATAATGAGACCTACGACGGGTACGGCCCCCAACACTCTGAATATCCCTGGGGATTGAGCGAAGCCCAAAGTACGTGCTAATTGTCCCCAATCTGCGTGAGTCGCATGTGATGGAATTATCTTCGTGCCTATGAGATACACTATCCAAGCCCAAATCGCCCACCCAGCGATAGAGACTACAACCCCTACGAATAGTCCACCGAGTCCAGTGGTACCCAGGGATGCTATTCCGGTCGCCAAGGCGACAAGGACAACCACCGAAAGGGCCTGCCTTGTCGCCGATGTGTCGGCCTCCACCTCTTCGAATATATGTACGTCAAGACGAGAGGCTCTTATCATCCGGTCAACCATGCTATGAGTACCTTCAGAAGCCATGTTTCAAACCTCCCTTAATAAAGACCTGATGTTGTAGCTAAATATATGGTATCGCTGAGGGGACTCTAACCCCTGGCCCCTGCTTGCATAGCTCAGTTGCACCTAATCCCCATGGGGCTCTTAGCCGTTAGTGTCTAGCTCGCACCCCGTATGGGTGTGCCTCTGGGGGCAGTATAGTCTAGGGGGCAAGCGGGAGGAGTAGGGGATTCGGGGTCGGAATGACCCACAAATCTTGGTCACAAAATGGTCACGAACTATCAGGGGCTACCCGATATCTGAAGTGACGCACCGATATTAATAACCCCTAATATAGGTTCGGGTGGACACTCTCAATAAGCCTCTGGGACAGGCCAAAACTGGTAGTGTACAATTCCTAAAGTGGGTGCCCCGGTTCGAGTCCGGGCAGGGGTGCCATTTTCTTCGTCTTCAACAATATTCTACTTCCCGCGACCATCTCAAAACATGCGACCAAACTGGAACCAAAAACATCCGCCTGCTTGCACTTGCGCTAACTGTATGTCCCGTCGACAGGGGCCGCTGGAGCGCAAGTTGAGCAACCGCATGAAAAAGAAGATGAAGAAAAAGAAGCCACAAGACACTAAAACCCACCGTCGCGATTGCCCGTGCGAGCAATGCTCGACGGTTCGTCGCCTCCTGGAAGGACTCTAGAAGTTTGTTCCAGACCCCAAACCGGGGAACGAATCAATTGACTCGTTCCCCGGGTTTCATTTTTCGATCGTATGTAGGGGTTAGCTTCGCGCCTGTGCCGACTCGGGTTCCCCGGACATGGATTGCACAACCTGATCTACCAGGTGCTGGGGAACGTCCTCATAGTGGTCGAACTCCAGCGTGAACGATCCCTGACCCTGAGTCTGAGATCGAAGATCAGTTGCGTATGTGAGCATTTCGGCCCTGGGCGCTTCGCAGTTGATTGTCGTGGTGCCATCGCCGTTGGGAACCATGCCCTGGATGCGGCCTCGCCGTCCGTTCAGGTCTCCGATGATGTCGCCAGTAAACTCGTCAGGAACGGTGATATCGACCTTCATGATCGGCTCCAGCAGCACCGGACCGGCCTGTTCCATGCCTTTTGTGGCGGCGTGGCCCCCAGCAATCTCGAATGACACACCAGATGAGTCCACTGCGTGGAAGCTGCCGTCCACCAATGTGGCCTTGAAGTCGATCACCGGGAAACCGGCAACGACTCCATCGTCTAGAGCACTCCGGACTCCCTTTTCCACTGCCGGAATGTACTCGCGAGGCACAACTCCTCCGACGATTGATTGGGCAAATTCAAATCCTGAGCCTCTTGGCAGCGGCTCAACCTCTAGCCACACGTGTCCAAACTGACCATGACCGCCGCTCTGCTTTTTGTGGCGGTACTCGACCCGCGCTCGTCGGCTGATCGTCTCCATGTACGGCACTCGGGGTATCGACATCTCCAATTCGACGCCAAATTTGCGCTTCATCTTCTCGATCGCGACGTCAAGGTGCGTGTCGCCCAGCCCTTGCATGATGACCTCAAGGGTTTGTTCATCTCTAGAAACGATCAGGGAAGGGTCTTCTTCCACAATTCGCGACAGGGAACTGGTCATCTTGTCAACATCAGCTTTGGTCTTGGGAGAAACGGCCATGTGATGCACGGGAATCGGGAAATTCAGGCCCTCGATGACTATCGGGTTTTCGCGGGAGCTTATAGTGTCCCCAGTTACGACCGAGTTCAATCTGGATAACGCGCCGATGTCTCCGGCGGCTAGAGAGTCCAGCGAGTCCTGGCTCTTGCCGTTCACGACAAACACTTGGCCCACGCGTTCTGCCTCTGATTTGTTGGCGTTCCAGCATTGACTGTCTGAACCAAGCGTGCCGCTGTACACACGGAAGTATGAAAGCCTGCCAACGAACGGGTCCGCCGCTGTCTTGAAGACCAATGCAGCCAGGGGACCATCAGAATCACATGCCAACTCGGATTCACCATCGGTTCCAACTGTCGTGACTGACACGTTTCCAACATCGGCGGGCGAGGGCATATAGTCTGCGATCACGTCTAATAGTTCAGTGACTCCGATGGAGTTGGGAGGCGACCCCGCAAGCACAGGAACCAGCGTCGCTTCGCGAATGCCCTTGATGAGACCGGCTCTAATTTCGACTTCTGTTATTTCTTCGCCTTCAAGGTACTTGTCCGCCAGTTCGTCGTCGATCTCTGCGACGGCTTCTGTCAGGCGCTCCATCGCGTCGTCCACTTCGGATTGCAATTCTTCAGGGACGTCTGCGTCTTTAGCCAACACATTAATGACACCGCTGAACGAAGCCTCGGACCCGACGGGGACCTGGAGGGGGACTAGGTGCCGCCCAAATCGTTCGGTGAGCGAATCCAACGCACGTCCAAAATCGGCGTTCTCACGATCCATCTTGCTGATATAGACGATCCGTGGAAGGCTAAGGTCGTCGGCCATCTTCCACATCTGTGACGTGCCTACTTCAAGCCCAGATGGCGCGGACACGACGATCACAGCGCAATCAGCAACTCTGATGCCCGACACGACCTCGCCACGATAGTCTGCGTAGCCCGGCGTGTCCAGAATATTGATCTTGTGGTTTCGCCAAGGAGCATGCATGATCGAGGTCTGCACGCTGTTTCCACGCTTCGACTCTTCGGCTTCAAAGTCTGAGACCGTGGTGCCGTCCTCTACTGTGCCAATGCGATTGGTGACGCCAGTCTGATTCAATAGTGATTCAGAGAGAATTGTCTTACCAGCCCCACTATGCGAAAGCAGAACTACGTTCCTGATCAGCTCAGTGGTTACATCGGCCATTTATTCTCTCCTTGTCGTTTGAGTTCGTTCGCTCCATTTTATTCAAAGCTGACTGTGAGCGCAACGGGGCGCGCCAAATCCGGTTGGCGAACCAGTAATCAAAACTCAGGTGTGGACCGCCCCATTTCAACGCCTCATGAATCATGCAACTCGGCTAGGAAATACGCGTGAACTGTTGTTAGTGTAATCTCGTATGTGAATGTATCGGAGAAATCGCCAATTTGGGGAGATAAATTCGCAATGATCGGATTCGTTGGTGGAACTGGACCAGAAGGCCGAGGGCTGGCGCTCAGATTCGCATTAGCAGGCGAAACGGTGATGATAGGGTCCCGTGAGCTGGGAAGAGCGGAAGAGGCGGTGAATAGCATCAGCGAGTCGGCGCCTCCAGGATCAATCCAGGGCGGCCTGAATGATCAGATCGCAGCTAACTCGGATATCGTCTTCGTCGCGGTGCCTTTCGCGGGACATCAGCCGACCCTGGAAGGACTGCGCGACCAACTTGACGGCAAAATCGTCGTGGATGTCGTCGCGCCGCTGACGTTTAGCCGAGGCCAAGTTTCGGCCATAGTTGTGGATGAAGGGTCCGCGGCCCAGCAGGCTCAGGCCATTCTACCTAACTCACGGGTCGTTGCGGCGTTTCAGAACATAAGCGCAGAAGATCTTCTGATACCCGATCGCGCTATAGACTCGGACGTGATCGTATGTTCGAACGATTCGGAGGCGAAAGCGCAGATTATTGCGTTAGCAAATATAATAAATGGAGCTCGGGGCGTCGACGGCGGCAAACTGGAAAACGCGCGATATGTCGAAAACTTCACCGCATTACTGTTGAACATAAACCGAATCTACAAAGCCCATTCCACCATCAAAATCGTAGGGATATAATATAAGCAGAACGTTCATTAAGAGCAACGAGGGAACGCATTGTTATACGGATTGGTCGCCCTGGCTATGGGAGCGATGGTGGGAATGGGAGGCGGCAACGCGGCTCCAGTTGCAAGTCTGCCCGCATCGGCGGTGGTTGTGTCGGCAGAACACCGAATCGAGTTCCCAAACCGTATTGTGCTGCAACTCGAAGCCGAATTCGTTGAGAGTGTGGTCGACGTCCAGTTGTTTTATCGGATCGGACGTCAAGACACGGTCATTTACGGATATCCGACGATTCTTCGGACCTCCGATGGTGTGTCGGCTGAATTTGTAATACAAACTTCTGCGGCGGGATTTATTCCGTCGGGCGTTGATATCGAATACTATTACGCCTTTGTCGATTCTGACGGACGAACTGTGGAGACTGACCGATTTAACATCGAGTACCTCGACCCTCGCTATGATTGGGAAAGGTACGATGCGGGGTCATTTGAACTATTGTGGCACGACCGGCCACGCGCGCTGGTCGAAAGCGTCGCGGACGAAGTCAACCAACGGGTGTTGCCGGTTCTCTCGATGTTTGGGGTTGAAAATCTCGACAAAATGAAAGCGGTTCTCACAAATGGGAGTCGCGAATCGAGCAGAACATTCCCTCGCGTAAGCCAGACAGCCTCAGATAGTCAACTTTATAGCGGATTCGCGTTTGGAGAATACGATGTGTTTCTTCTGGCGGGACTGGGTGTAGATGGCATGATCCATGAGATGACTCATCTGCTCTTCGATGAGGCAGTCAATTCTCCCAGAGCCAAAGTTCCAGCATGGGTCAATGAGGGACTCGCTATGTATTTCGAGCGCGGAACGGGCAGCAGAGCGTCGATCGTTTCCAGCGCAGCTCGGTCAGGATCGCTATTCCGGCTGGACAACATGGGATCGGTGCCGGGAAAACCGTCGGACGTTCGCGTGTATTACGCTCAATCCTGGAGTCTCGTGGATTTCATGGTGAGCGCCTACGGCGTCGAACGCATGTCAACCATGCTGAACGCTCTCAACAACGGTCAACCCATCGATCAGGCGATCCAGACCGCGTACAACTTGACCAGCCTACAATTGGAGTCGGGCTGGAGAACGCAATTGCGCGCTGCTCCATCGTTTTCACAGACAATTGATCCGGGAAGTTTCGGAACTTCGATAATTATCACGGGCGCCATGTTGGTGACTGCCACAGTCATGACTGTCAGATGGCTGAGACGCGACCGCGAACCTGCTATCTATGACGAATGACCCGTATGCTACAATATGCCGAGTTTCAAATCAGCGCATGAAATTACTGAGAATTGTGATCCGCGCTGATTGTGAGTTCGTGGCCCTTTGAAGCCAGCCATGAGCACGCCGAAAACATTGCAACGGAGCGCGGTGTATGGAGCTTCGGATATTAGGCTCCCACAACATGGAGAGCCGCGACACTCGGTTTGAAGCGCACCTGATTGACGGGATTCTCGCGCTGGATGCAGGCGGCCCGACGCTCTCTCTGACCTTTGAAGAGCAGGAAAATATTCGGGCAATAATCCTAACGCATCGACACTTCGACCACCTCAGGGACCTTTTGCCGTTCGGTCTTACCATGCGTGATTCCGGAGTCACAGTCGATGTGTATCGAATCAAGGACACGCTGGAATTTGTGGCCGAAAAGCTGATGGACGGAAGTCTGTATCCGCCGTTCCTGGAGTTTCCCAGTCCGGAGACGCCGATATATTCAATGCATGAGATTGAACCGCTCAAAGATTTTCAAGTTTTGGACTACACCGTCAAGGCGGTTCCGGTGCCCCATGCTATGCCTGCAGTGGGGTTCATGATTTCGAGCGATGACGTTTCCGGGTTTTACACTGGAGACGCGGGAGGGGAGTCTCAGATGCCTGGCAGCATGCAGCCCCCGATGTTTTGCTGACAGAAGTCACATTCGGGAATAGGGGAGAACAGACTGCAATTGATTCTGTCCATATGACGCCAGCATACCTCGACAGGGCGTTGTCAGAATTCAAACGGCAAAAAGGGTATCTGCCCAAAATGATTGCAGGACACATAAACCCTCCCTACGAGGAAGAAATAAGGGTCGAGGTCAAGCATTTGGCTGAAGCAGACGTGATGATGTCTTTGCCCTGACCGCCGAAAGTCTACACGCTCTCCTGACCCGGCTAAAGTAGTCGTTGCTTCCGATCCCCGCGTTGTTGGATTGTGGCTCTCTGAATCGCTGCACAACCGCGTCATGATTCATTTCCAGGTAGCACAAACTGATGATGGACGTGTCGCTCGAAACTGAAAGCGGTCTGTCCCCTTGCACTCGACAGGAGGAACGCATATGGCGCGCAGAACAGCATTTTTGTACGACGATCGGATGTCACATCATGTGTTGAGCGACTCCCATCCCATGCGCCCAATCCGTTTGAAATACACCTACGAATTATTGCAAGGATACGGCGCGTTCGACGCAGAAAATTCGCGACTGGTCTCGCCCAGATTCGCGACTGAGAACGAGGCTATGTCGTACCATACTCCTGAGTATATCGAGGCGGTACGGGCGCTTGGCTCCGGTGATTCATCTATGAATCCTGCGGCTCACAATTTCGGTCCGGGCGATAACCCACCTTACGAAGGTATGTATGACGCGGCGATGCTCTCAACGGGCAGCGCTGTTCAGGCAGCGGAAATGTTGATTTCTGACGAAGTGGACGCAGCGTTCAGCATATCCGGTGGCCTGCACCATGCTATGCCTAATTACGCCTACGGCTTTTGTGTGTTCAACGATCCCGTGATCGCGATCAAAAGGTTTCTCGCCGAGGGCATGAGGGTGGCGTATGTGGACATAGACTGTCACCACGGGGACGGTGTTCAGCACGCTTTTTACGACACGGGAGCCGTTCTTACCATCTCTTTGCACGAATCTGGCGCATATCTGTTTCCAGGCACCGGATTTCCACAGGAGACTGGGGCAGGACTCGGGCGCGGGTATTCGGTGAATGTCCCCCTGTATCCATACACGACCGATGAAGTTTACCTGCATGCCTTCAGAGAGGTCGTTCCAAGACTATTGGAGGCATTCCAGCCTGACGCGTTAGTGACTCAGCTGGGCATAGATTCTCATTATCTGGACCCTATAACGCATATGGCTCTGACGGTTCAGGGGTTCGCTGAGGCTGTTGCCGAATTCGCCAAACTGTCGCCGGCGAAGTGGCTGGCTCTGGGCGGCGGAGGTTACGACCTGCATGCTGTGGCGCGAGCGTGGACTCTCGCTTACGGTGTGATGTCAGAGCAAGAGTTCGGGTCGGAGATTCCGGAATCTTACTCGACAGCATACGACGTCGCCTCGCTTTTTGACCCTGCAGAGGTGAATGTGCAGGATCAGGTTCGCAAAGACGCTCTGGCCTTCGCGGATGCCAGCGTTCAAGCCATACATCGGATCATCTACCCCGCCCACGGATTGCAGGGCATCTAGGGACGAGTATCAGTAGTCGTTCAACGCCCAAGCAAGCGCGGTCGCCAAGTCCGCATGATCGAACACGAATCCCGATTCTGTCAGGACTGATGGCTGCATTCGCACTGACGCAAGCACCACATCTGTGACTTCGCCCTGCGTGATTTTCAGCGCAAGCTTTGGAACTCGAAAAAAGCGGGTCTTCTGACGGCTTTGCCGAGGGTTGATGTAAACTCCGTATTGGTCACGGGGTCGGGCGATGAAACGATCACTGGTCCTGACATCGAATCGTTCTTCAGAATGTGCTCGATTGCTCGGACAGTATCTCGACAGGAAATCCAACTGATATATTGTCGACCTGAAGCCAGGCGGCCTCCGAAACCTAGTCGGAATATGGGCAACAGTCTGGCGAGGACGCCTCCGGACTGTCCCAGAATCAGGCCAAATCTGAGGTTGCATACCTGAACGCCTGCGCTCGCTATGTCGTCGGTCGCGCGTTCCCAGGCGAAGGTCGAATCCGAAAGGAAATCATTTCCGGGTTCCGATCCTTCGGTGAGAACCTGGTCGCCACGGTCTCCATAAAAGCCTGAAGCTGAAGCGCACAGGAATACCGAAGGAGGATCGGTAGCCGTCTGGAAAGCGCGGGCCAGCAACTCGGTGGAGTTAACCCGGCTGTTGTGGATACGATCCTTCTGAGCCTGAGACCACCTGTGACTCGTCATACTCTCGCCGCCGAGATGGATCACGGCATCGAATCCGTTCAGGTTTGCCGGGTCGAGTTCTCCGCGTTCAGGGTCCCAAAATACTGACGATTCGTTGACACCTGAACGAGAGCGTGCCAGGCGTGTAACATCGTGCCCAGTTGATTCCAGGTGGCTCACCAATGCGGAGCCTATAAAGCCAGAGGAGCCGGATATCAGAACGCGCATGAATTGAACTCGCAAATTGGGCCAGTGTGGACGCTATCGAAATAGCTCCGATGCCAGTGGCGATAACCCACAACATCCTTCGACTTGGCCGCCTGACTTTACACGAATTACCGTGCAAAGCTATAATTTCCATTCGCAGGTGTCAGAATTATAGCAGACCGACCAGAGGCTTAGGAGCGTGAATTGTCCCTGTTGCCAATCCTAGAATTACCGCATCCAATGCTGAGAAAGCGCGCCCGGAAAGTTCGGAGCGTGGGCAAGAAATTGCTGAAACTAGCGTTCGATATGGTGGACACGATGGATAATGCGGGGGGCGTTGGGCTTGCGGCGAATCAGGTGGGGCAGTTGCAACGACTGATTGTGATTCGAGTCCCTGGTGAAGAAGAAGCGCGGATATACATAAATCCCGAGATTCTGAAACGAGAAGGCGAACGAGAGATCGAAGAGGGTTGCCTCAGCGTGCCTGGATACAGAGGGATAATCACGCGGTCTGTGTGGGTGAGGTTTGGGGCGCTCGATCACGAGTTTCATACGGTCAAGTTTAAGGCTGAGGAGCTGTTGGCCCAAGCGCTGGAACACGAAGTTGACCATCTTGACGGCATTCTATATCTTGACCATCTTGAAAGCCATGAGAAACTCATCAAAATTGAGACTGCTCTGTCGTCCGAAGAGTCGGACGACGAGACGCCTGACGATGATGAGCCGTCAGATCAAGTTGGTGTCGCACATGAATCAGGTGCTCGCCAAGTAGACACGCCAGCGTCAATCAAGGTTAACTGACCGAAATCCAAAATATCCTACGACGTTTGAAGCGCGCCGGTGGATGTCCCCGGCGCGCTGTCATTGTCAGATTATCGCGTGAACTCGCGACAACGTAGACGAACAGGAATCTAGAGCCTATTCCCCGTCATTTCATAATACGGGTGAATGATGTAACTAACGCAATGGAAATGATTGCTCTGACATCGGAAAACAGATCAATTCTCGGCCCTTTGGAAGGGTTGCTTGCAGCTGACAACGTCGAGGCATACTTGGTCGGCGGTTTCGTGCGTGACGCACTTTTGGGTCGCGAAACGAAGGATATCGACCTGGCGGTTAAAGCCGATGCCCACATGCTGGCAAGAAAGCTCGCCGACGCTCTAGGCGCGAGCTTCGTTTCCTTGGACACGGAACGGGACGTCGCCCGAATCGTGGGAGCCATCGACGGCGACGAGTTCGTCATCGACGTGGCTCGTTTGGACGGCGACGCAAAGTCGGACATGGCCCGACGCGATTTCACAATCAACGCGATGGCCGTTCCGCTCCACAAGTCGTCGTTGACAAGGTCGGAGATACTGGACCACCATGGCGCTAGAAAAGACCTACGAGAACGCACCATCCGAGCGGTCCAGGAGGACGTTTTTCGCCGAGACCCCGTGCGTATGATGAGGGCGGTGCGTCTCTCCGCAGTCCTGGGATTTGAAATTGATGCAGACACCCGAGATCTAATTCGTCAGAGTTCAACCTCGATAGTTTCGAGCTCGCCAGAACGTGTAAGAGAAGAGTTGCTTGCGACTCTGGCTGCACGAGGCGCGCGCGACTCGATACGTCTAATGGATGATCTGGGACTGCTCTCGGTTTTGATTCCGGAGATCGACGCTTCGAGAGGTGTCACTCAGCCCAAAGCGCATCACTACTACGATGTGTTCAACCACCTGGTTGAGGCAGTAGGGTTCGTCGAGGTATTGCTAGACTCCGAACCCAATGGCGGGATCGTCCAAGAGATGATGCCCAGGTTCGATGGAATGACCGAATATTTCTCTTCATATGCCACGGACATGCACAGCCGCCTCACTCTGCTAAAATTGACAGGATTGCTCCACGATATCGGCAAACCCGCAACTAAATCCATAGAGCAATCCGGCAGGGTGCGGTTCTTTGAACACTCGACCGTTGGTGAGGAAATGGCAAAGGTAGTGCTCCGGCGCATGAGGTTCGGGCGCAGTGGTGTCAGCATGACTGGAGCCATGATCCGTCACCACCTGAGACCGCGGCAGATGGCGGCCAGAAACGAAATGCCGACGAATCGCGCAATTCATCGATATTTCAGAGATGTGGGCAACGTTGCGCTGGACACACTGTACTTGAACATGGCAGACTTTCTAGCGGCTAAGGGTCCAGACTTGACCCGAGACGATATGGCGCGAGGCAGCAAGGTCATCAGTCATATTCTGAAGGTCGGCCAAAATATTGAACATATCACCAAACCTCGGAGAAGCAATCCGAGAGCGCTGCTCGATGGCAATGACATAATGCGCGAATTTGGATTATCGCCCGGCCCGAAAATCGGGGATGTGCTTTCCGTTGTTGGAGAAGCCGAGGCGACAGGCAAAGTGAATACAATAGAAGAGGCAGTTAGATTGGCTACACAATATCTGGAGTCGGAGGACGGCGGTGCGTAGATTCGGCAGAACACTCATCATAATTGTCGTCCTAGTGGCGCTCACCTCCGCGATTCTATCGTTTCAAGAGATCAAATTGGGCGGTTTTGAACGTGGCGGAGACACTCCCCTCGGGTTGAGCCTTGGCCTTGACCTCCAGGGAGGTAGCCACTTAGTTTATCGGGCTTTACTTGTCGACCCACAAACCAACGAGAAGGTCATTGTCACCGAAGACCAAATGGAGGCGTTGAAACGCACCATCGAGCGGCGGGTGAACGCATCTGGACTTGGTGAGCCAATTATTCAGCGTCTGGGTGATGATCGGTTGCTCATACAGCTTCCTGGCGTTTCCGATCCGGGCAGGGCGAAAAGCCTAATCGGTGAGACCGCTAGACTGGAGTTCAAGCGCCGCACAATCAACGTGCCAGTCGAACTAGAACAGCTTAATCAAGATGATATTGTGGGCGTGACAGCTGACTTTTTCCCCGATCTGTTAACCTCGGCCGACGAGTCAACTGCTACTACCACTCCCGAAGTCTCTGAGCCGAATCCCCTAGTGTTGATGATCGACTTCACACCCCAGGGCGCGGCTGAATTTCAAATCGTACTTGACAGGCTGGTGGACACGTTCCTCGTGGCGTCGGCGTCGATTGAACAGGGGAACTCTCCTTCGATACCGAGTCGATTGGACATAACTATCGAAGGCGAGACCCAACTTCGATTTGAAGCTTCGCCGTTGATGATCTTGCAGCTTGCGACGTCGACGACGTACGCCTTCGCATATCCTGCGGATCGGGAGACGGGCAATGTGCCGACTCCTCTTGAAGCGCAGGCGCAAATCGGCCTTAATCCCCGAGTGTTTTTCACTGAAATTCAGGGACAGGCTGACGAGGACATCGGGCTGACAGGCGACGACCTAGCTCGAGCATTCCCGGGTCAGAATCAAACATCTGGCATCCCCATCGTGAATATTGAATTCAATGATCGCGGAACCCGCATATTCGGGGAGACGACCAGCGATATCGTCCTCAAGCAACAGACGACGGGCGTGGCAGACCAGATCGCTATTTTCTTGGATGAGGATGAGTTGATCGCGCCGGTAGTTCAAACCGCGATAACGGCGGGCACAGCGATAATATCGGGCCAGGATTTCACGGTTGAGAGAGTGCGTGACCTGGCGCTGTTGCTCGAATCAGGACGCCTGCCGATCCCAATCGAGCTGATCCAAGAGCGCGACGTTGACGCCATACTGGGCGAAGATTCCCTCGCCAAGAGCGTCGTCGCGGGATTCATCGGCCTGGGGTTGGTGTTGGTGTTCATGACGCTCTACTATCGCCTGCCTGGATTAATCGCATCCGTAGCGTTGGTTTTGTACTCCGGTATGGTCCTGGCGATCTTCAAAATCATGCCTGTGACGTTGACACTCTCAGGTGTGGCGGCAGCAATTCTGTCAATCGGGATGGCTGTCGACGCCAACATACTGATATTCGAGCGAATGAAAGATGAGTTGAGAGCGGGCAGAACTCTGCTTTCGGCCATCAACATTGGATTTGACCGGGCGTGGCCGGCCATCAGGGACGGCAACGTGTCAACGTTAATAACCTGTGGAATCCTGTTCTGGTTCTCAGATCAGTTGGGAGCCACGATTGTTCAGGGATTCTCGGTAACGCTGGCAGTTGGCGTATTGGTGTCAATGTTCTCGGCGATCACTGTAAGCAGGACTTTGCTCCGAGTTTTAGGGACGACCGGACTCACACGGCGGGTTAGCTGGTGGCTGCCCTCGGGAGCCTCGGACATACCACAACAGGCCGACACGCCGGTCGCACAGAGGAGTTAGGCATTGAATTTTGTGGGCCTTCGAGGCTGGTTTTTCATATTCTCGGCGCTGGTGATTCTGCCGGGAATAGTTTTTCTGATTATCGCGCCGGGCCTGAAACAGGGCATCGACTTCACAGGCGGTTCAACACTCACTCTGGAGTTCTCAGATCCGGTTAACCAAACGGATTTGCGAGCCGAGTTGGCGAACCTGGGCCACTCTGATGCGACCGTGCAGCAATTAGAGGACAACGTCTTTTTCATACGCACTAAGGAACTCGATGAAGTCGCGCGGGTGGCAGTTCTAGCAGGGACAGAGGGGAATCTGTCGCCGAACGGGGTTCAACAATTGTCGTTTGATCTGGTGTCGCCAGTAGTTGCCGGAGAGACCATTCTAAACGCCATCTACGCAATCTTGGCAGCGACTGTTGGCATATTCTTTTACGTGTGGTGGGCGTTTCGGAACGTTCCCAGTCCGTTCAGATACGGCGCTGCGGCAATCATCGCGTTGCTGCATGACGCGATCATCGTAATTGGCATATTCAGCATTCTGGGCGTTTTAATCGAAATGGAAGTCGGGACGATGTTCCTCGTCGCTATCCTGACTGTCATCGGTTACAGCGTGAACGACACGATTGTGGTATTCGACAGAATTAGGGAAAACGTTCTGACGTTCCCGAACCGTGAACTGTCGGAGGTTGTGAACCTCAGCATATCTGAAACGATCGGTCGCTCACTTAACACGAGCGTGACGTTGCTGATAACGCTAATGGCCCTGATGCTTTTCGGCGGCTCGACGATTCGGGAATTTCTGCTTGTCCTACTGATCGGCGTGGTGGTTGGAACATACAGCTCCATAGCGATCGCCAGCCAGGCTTTGATCTCATGGGAATACGGAGACTTCAAGCGAGTTATTCTTAGAAGGCCTGTTGAGGCAAGCGTGTCGTCGTAAAGTCAGATCAGGGGACCAACACAACTCTACCGATGGATTCTCGGTCTCGAACGAGATGGTAGGCGTCTTTGGCGTCTGACAGTGGCACTCGGTGGGAGATGACCGGTTCCAACTTGCCGTCTAATATCAGATCGAGAACCTGGGCAATATGGGCTTTGCTGGCCCCGCTAGAGCCTAGGATTGCCGCATCGCGGAATATCACTTCGGTCAGATTGAAACTGGCCCTCCCTCCCTCGACCTCACCCAGGAGAACCATTCTCCCAAACTGACCAAGACTTCGAAGGGCGGAGTAGAACACGGCTGATCCCACCGTGTCGATGACCACATCGGCGCCCTGATCCTCGGTGAAGGCCAGAACAAGCTCCGAGAAATCTAACTCTCCTCCCAGGATAACTTGGCCGGGGGCGAAACGCTCCAAAAGTGTCAGTTTGTCTTCTGAGTATGTTGCCCCCATGACTTGAGCCCCCAGAGCCGCAGCAATCTGCAACGCATGGATTCCCAGACCTCCCCCCGCTCCGGTGACCAACACGGTTTCGCCGGGTCGAACGCGGGCCACGTCTTTTAGGGCTTGCAACGCGACTCCCATCGGGCAGGCCACAATACTCGCTAGTTCGACGGAGACACCCTCCGGCAATGGAATCAGGCATCGCTCCGGCAACACCATGTATTCGGCGAACCCGCCGTTCACGCCATGACCCAGGCCGTGACCCGTCCTACAGCGATATTCGTGCCCCGAAAGGCAACGGTCACATTCGCCGCAGAATACAGTCAAGGTTGAAACCACTGCGTCGCCGACAGCAATACCTTCGACCTCCGAGCCGACGGCATCGACTATGCCTGAAATCTCGTGGCCCAAAATGACATCAAGATCGACTCCCCGACGCAGCAGGCCACGCATGATCGCGACGTCGTGACTGCACACTCCAGCGGAAGATACCTTGACCAGCGCTTCACCATGACCGGGAACCGGAGCTACGACGTCTCGCAGTTCCAGTTCAGGGTCATCGCCGGGCGTCTTCACGAACAAAGCTTTCAAGATTACTCCTCAGTCGGCGGATTCCAAGTTAGCAGGCAGGTATTCTGCAACAACTTTGATTGTGTCGGCCAATGTCCTCGAACGGTCAACAGTTTCTGGAGATTCTTGGGCAAATGGTGTGCTTTCCAATAGCCGGAATATTTCAGCTGCGCCAAGATGCAAATGTGGAGTGACGCCGGCAGAATCAAAGGTCGCCGCTATTTCCTCCATCTCGCCTATCCATCTGCCAGCGTTTGATGGGAGCCTCGGAACGTTGCCCTCCATTCTCGATAGGTTTTCCGGTTGGCTGGAGCTCAACTCCGCGGCCAATTCGTCGTAGACTCCCAGTGATTGAGCGGCGGTCATCATGGCGACCTGAAGGGCTGATGTGCCTTTGGTGAATGACGCGTAGCACATCTTGACGCTTGACGCGCGGCCCGCCTCGCCGCCTACGTTGCGGATAGCGATTCCCTGGCCGTCCAGTTCGTCCATGATGCTCGAGTGCGGCCCGGATGTGTAAAAGCGAGGCTCGGCTCCTCTGGCCGGCGATCCTCCGATAATGCCCGCGTCTATGTAGTCGCCTCCAGCCGAGTTGATTATCGATTCCAGTCGCTTTGAGGTTTCTGGAGACACGGCGTTGCAATCGGCGAAAGGCTTTCTGGTGCCCGAATCTCGCATCGCGTCGGCCACGGACTGAGCCACGCCCTCTGCATGAGCCGGCACGAGAATCGACAATATCAAGTCGGCTTCTTCAAGTAAAACTTCGAGGGTCGGAACCTCACGGAAATTGCCAGCTTGAGCCAAGTCCCGGGTTCTCTGGCTTCTTCCGGCCAGACAGGTGATGACGTCGTAGCCATGCTTGCCTAGAGCCATGCCGACTCCGTGGCCCATGTCTCCGGGGCTTAGAATCGCGATCGTCTTGATTGCCATAAATTGCGGTCTCCTGTCTCTCTACCGGTCGTCGAACTTTGAATTTGATTCAATGAATTGATAGCCGGATTATAAGTCAGCGATGAGCAGTCGGCAAACCATCCGGTAAGCATCAACAAACAACTTGCGTCACTTTTGCACAGCCAGTTCGGGAACGGCTGTGCAAGCGCCTAGATAATTAGCCTTCAAGCACATAGAATCTGAAGGTTACATACGATATTAGAGTTCGAAAATTGGAGAGGATGATGAGACTTGGGGCACACGTATCGACGGCAGGCGGCCCTGCCAAAGCTTTTGACAAGGCGGTGGATATAGGCGCCGAAACAATTCAGATATTCGCCTCTTCGCCGCGGGCATGGAAGTTCAAAATGCCTACGGAGGAGCAGTCATTGGAGTTTAGAGAAAGAGGCGAATCGACGGGGATTGGCCCGGTGTTCCTCCACGGGAGCTACCTGGTGAATGTCGGCGGCTCGCCAGAGATCGTCGAGAAATCCATAGACTGTCTCATCAATAATCTTGTCGCCGCCAGCAAATTGGGCGCCGAAGGTGTGATCTTCCATGGGGGAAGCCACAAGGGAAGAGGATTTGACGCCGTTCTGGATCAGGCCGCTGCCACGCTCAATGAGGCATTGAGCCGAAGTCCGGATGACGTTTCGCTCATCATTGAAAACAGCGCAGGCATGGGCGCGCACATCGGGGCGTCGTTCGTCGAATTGGGAAGAATGGTCAAAGCCATCGACGACCAACGGGTCAAGATATGCCTCGACACGGAACATTGCTTCGCAGCCGGATACAACATCGCCGACACCGAAGGAGTGAAGGCCGCGATGGAGGAGTTCGACCGGGAGATTGGCCTGGACAAACTGGTCGCCGTTCACGCCAATGATGCGAAGGTCGAGCACGGCTCAGGCATCGATCGTCATGAGAACATAGGCGAAGGTTATATCGGACTCGACGGGTTCGAGGTCATCATGTCGCACCCGGCTTTCCAAGACGTCCCGTTCCTTCTGGAGGTGCCTGGACCGGACAAGAAAGGTCCAGACAAGGAAAATATGGACCGCCTGAAAGCAATCCGTGAAAAGCTGGCAATATCGGTCTGAGCATGAACGCTAATGCGTTTTGGAGCGTCTGAAACCGGACAGGTTGAGCTAAAGCGCACATCAAACTGTTAGAATCTAGCGCTTGGTCCGCGAAACGCCGCAACCTCATATCACGGATTCAAACCAGGGCAGGAACACGCCTGTAAATTTCACGAGCAACTGAATTTGCTAGACAAACGTCGATATCAAAAATTTCTGAAATCAGAATTGGAATCCGCAGCGACCTACAAAGCGCTGGCGGATTCGGAGCAGGATGCAGACCGTGCTGAGGCTTTTCGGACGCTAATGGAAGGTGAACTTCGGCACGCCGCTCGTTGGGCGGAAAAACTGGGACTGGATTCTGACGTTGTGAAACCCAGTTCCAGTGGTCTGCGTATCTGGGCCTACGGAGCCGCGGCGCGTCTGTTTGGGACCGGCCGGGTCATTCCCTGGCTGCTTAAAAGCGAAGCGCGTGAACTTCGCATGTATGCTGACGAGCCGGAAGCCAAAGATTTGGAGCCAGAAGAACGCGAGCACGCCCGTGTTCTTCGCACCCTGGGAACAAACGGTGATTCAACGCCGCGAACCGGAGGCAATCCGATCACTGGATTCGTAGGAGGCGGAAACCTGCGCGCTGCGATCCTGGGAGTCAATGACGGGTTGGTCTCCAATTTCAGCCTCGTCATGGGCGTCGCAGGCGGCACTGATAACGCCGATTTCATCCTGCTGGCCGGTGTTGCGGGATTGTTGGCCGGTGCGTTCTCGATGTCAGCAGGGGAGTACGTGTCAGTCCGATCTCAGCGGGATATCTACGAGCACCAGATCAGAATCGAAGCTGCCAAACTCCAGGAGTGGCCCGAAGAGGAGATGGCCGAGATTGCCCGGAATTACGAAGTCAAGGGTTTGACGCCTGATGAGGCGAGGATCGTTGCAGAACGAATCATGGCGCAACCAGAAGTGGCCCTGGGCGCCAAAGTGCGTGACGAGCTAGGTTTGGATCCCAATGACCTGGGTTCCCCGTGGGGAGCGGCCACGAGTTCTTTCATGGCATTCATACTGGGCGCGGTCTTGCCCATACTCCCTTACATCTTCGGAGGCACGGCAACTGTTGCCCTAGGAGTCAGCGCGGCATTGAGCGCCTCTGCGTTGCTGCTAGTCGGCGGAGTCGTGGCCGCAAACTCAGGGCGAAGTGTGGCATGGGGCGGAATCAGGATGTTCATCGCCGGTGGACTTGCAGCCGCGGTAACTTATGCTGTCGGTTCGGCCATTGGTGTCGCTGTGGCCGGCTAATCGTTTGGCGAAAACAGTCGGCAGTTAATGATTATAGAGAGCGTATTGTTTGGCCTCGCGTCGGCCATTGGGCTCGGAATCTCTGACGTGACCGCCGCCGTGGTGGTTCGCCGACTCGGCGTGCTTCGAAGCACGGTGGCATTTCAGTTCATCACAGTCTCGGCCTACTCATTTTATTTGTTCACAGGAACCGACATAGGCTCGATCTCTGTTGGAGATTGGGCACTGTTGGCGGGGATGTCCTTGCTAGTGCTGGGATTCTATCTGTCATTTTACAAAGCCTTGCAAATTGGCCCTGTGTCGATTGTGGGGCCGATACTGGCAGCCCACGCTGTGATAATCGTATTGATGGCGGTCGTGCTGTTGGGAGAACGACTCAACGGTTGGCAAGTTGCCAGCATCGCCGCGATCATTGGCGGAGTTGTATTGCTGTCGACCGATTTCCGTTCACTGATGTCGGGCCAAATGCTCGTTGGTATAGGAATCGCATTGGCAGTGTTCGCGTCTGTGGCGGCAGGCGTATGGCAGTTCAGCATTGGAGCCTTATCGAGAGACCTTGGGTGGTTCTTGCCGCTGTATTTTTCTAGAGTGTTCCTATTTTCCATGCTTCTGCCGTTGGCGGCTTGGCGTCGCGCATGGCCGTGGCGCCATCTAACATGGTCAATGGGAGTAGCTGTCGTCGCGGTCGGACTGCTAGAGACCGGAGCGCTGTTCGCCTTCGCCAGAGGAGCGGAGGTCGGCCACATCTCGATAGTTGGAGCGGCGTCCACAATCTATCCGATAATCCCTGTTCTCGGCGGAGTGTATCTATACAAAGAGCGTCTTGCCCCTAACCAGTTGGTCGGCCTGTTATTGGTGGCTCTGGGATTGGTGGGATTGTCCATCGTTCGGTAGAACTGGACATTTCGTCGCCGTTGCTTCACTATCGGGGGAGATTTTCGATAGCAGGAGAATTATTACATGGGACTCGAAGGAAAAGTTTGCATCATCACAGGGGGAGGCAGCGGCATAGGCCGGGCGACGGCGATCATGATGGCCCGTGAAGGAGCGACTGTTGTATTGGTAGGCCGCACAGCCTCAAAGGTGGAAGAGGTTCAATTCGAAATCGAATCCTCAGGAGGCAAGGCGACAGCCTTCGGTCTCGATGTCACGGACGAAGGTGGCGTCAAGGCGATGGTGGAATCGGTGCTGGCAGAGCATGGCAAAATTGACATTTTGCTTAACAATGCCGGCCACAGCTCGATACATCGCAAGCTGTTGACCACCACATCTGAAGAGATGAAAGGCGTATTCGACTCGAACGTCTTGGGATCGGTTTTATGCGCTCAGGCGGTTGTGCCGGCGATGCTCGAGGCAGGTGAGGGGACGATAATCAACATATCTTCTCTGGCTGGAGTTACCCCAGGTTTGCTTGCCGGGATGGCTTATGGCGCCGCAAAAGCTGGGGTCATCAACTTTACACAATTCCTGAATGCCGAACTACGTAACACAGGAATTCGAGCCAGCGTTGTGATCCCTGGCGAGGTCGACACTCCCATTCTTGACAAGCGGCCAGTGAATCCGTCCGCTGACGCCAGAGAAACCATGGTAACAGCGGAAGACGCCGCAGAAGCAATCACGATGATAGCAAGGCTTCCGTCAAGGGCCGCCATACCAGAGTTGGTGATCCGACCGACCTATCTAAGAGACACGTCCGCAGAGGTTGGCACTTCGTAACTAGTTTCTGGTTTCATAGAAAATAAGAGGGCGCCTCCGAATGTGAGGCGCCCTCTTAACTTAAACTACGACGAGTTGATTGGTGTTCACGCTACTGAATCAGCACTCTGCATTGCAGTCCGCTGCTCACCTGGATACCGTCCAAAATGTTGGTGTAGGGGAACTTGACCCGACTAGACCTGAACACATCCGAAATCGTGGTAGAGAACAAAGTGATGTGTGGCAGGTCCTCGGCCAGGAACGATTGCATGTCGCGGACCAGCAATTGAGCCTCCACCAGATCGGTTTCTTCCTGGAATTGCGTCGCGAGGAGGTCGAACTCAGCGTTCGAGTATCCGCCGAAGTTCAAGTCACCGCTTACGGCCTCACCGAATCGTGCGTGGAAGAAGCTGTCCATCCAGCCAGAGTAAAGAGCCAGACTCCAGCCTAATATCCACATGTCGAGGTCAGCGTCGGAAGTTGGACTGAATAGTTGCCCAACCTTGTTGTTGATGCCGATGTCATTGAGCCAACGCTCCACCCAAACTGCGAATGTGGACCGCATTGGGTCATAAACTGCGCCAGTTCCCAATAGCTGAAGGGCTGGCACGGGCGTGCCATCCGGCATAATCAGG
>ENA-ORDI01000421-ORDI01000421.1-marine-metagenome-genome-assembly--contig:-NODE-421-length-29439-cov-5.379538_pt1 | contig 29439 bp, 24 predicted proteins | sample MGYA00248628_ERZ508525 | MGnify/ENA primary metagenome ERZ508525 (study PRJEB26195, sample SAMN05422138) | marine metagenome | isolation source: East of Porto Seguro, South Atlantic Ocean | place... | reverse complement strand
GGCTGTTGATCTTCCGACAACGGCTCGCGTTCACTCATTTGCAACTTCCTTTACTACATTTTCCCGCAATGGATCAGCCTAACGCTTCAAGCAGCAACTCCGATATATCCCTGACCTGCACATGGGAATCGCTCGCAGCCAGACCATCAGACATCATTGTAAGGCAAAAGGGGCAGGAAACTGCAAGCGTTTCGGCAGTGCTCTGAACAACTTCCTCAACACGCCCGGGACCTGTCCGCTGTTCAACCGCGTCGTTCTTCATCTAAAGTAACTATTGAGTGCTGATGATTTTTATTTATTTTTATTATTGGGCCATTAAATACTTGTTTAACAATGTGGATTGGTAAAAAAAACACAATATCAAACATAAAATTTAGATGTGAAGTATTTTCATCAATAATGTCAAATGGATGCAAATTAAAGCCATCTCCATCTTTGTTATTTTTAGGACGGATTTCAAATTTCATTGGCCCCAGAGTTCGTAGAAGATTCATAACAGTTTTGTACTTCCTATCCCCTTTTTTAGGCATAAGATTTCCATTATTTTCTCGATCTTTAGTCATCTTTATTAGTAAATGGACTTTATCTTTGAAAATAACTTTTCCCCATTTTACTGTGCCATAACTAAAACGGAATGATGAATTTTTTGCCATTAAAGGATGATGACGCTCTTTTCGAATTTCCTCGAGAAGATGAAGAAAATGATTTTTCCCGCCCAATGCTAGAGCGCAATCATTAATTTCTTTTTTTAAGTTTTGTTTTGTTAAATCATCAAGTGAGTTGTAGCTAATCATAAAGTAATCTTCTTAATTATAATTCTCATTGTACATATTAAAATCTACCTATCATCACCCAAACAAAAAACCCCGCTAAAAGCAGGGTATTCTGTCATATAATTAAAATTAATTTATGAAATTTTATATTCGTCCCCAACGAATGTGTCTCATAAATCTGAGAGTGAGAGCACGATGTATTTCAATAATTTCTTGCTGTACTTCAGTAAAAACCTCTTCACGATCAACGATACTATTTTCCATAAGAAAAATTATTGCCAGTCGAAAATCTTCCGCTGAAATTTCACCAGTTCCTTCAATGTATGTATTACGAAGATCATCTAGCTCAGTCTTTACAGTGTTCCCTATTAGCTCTAAAGTGCGAATTTGATTAGGTGTCAACTCAAGCGCATTTTGCATAGCTAATTTTATTTCATCTGAGTTTTGCGATAATCGTCCCCATCCTCCTCTTCCTCTTCTCCAACTAATATCTCTCTCTCCTCTTTCCATAGTGATTATCTCTTCTTGCTCTTCTGTTAAAAGAATCTTCATCTCTGCTCTAAACCATTCCATTACACTCATCATCTCAAAACGCATGCTCTCACGTTCTAACTCTTTATTTTGATATTTAGAAATAATATCACTAATTAAAGTCATTTTTGTATCTATTAATTCTTGATAGATGGGTAATTGCTCTTCTGTCATCAAAAGTATAATCCGATCATTCATTCGATTAAAATGCTCCAACCTACCATGATGATGATCATTCTCTTCCGAGATTATTTGCGCATCTATATAAAAGTGCCTAGATAAGAGTGAGTCTTTCTGCTCTTGGGTTAGTATTTGCTGTAATTTTTTCGCAAGTTCCCACAAAGCGGCTGGGTCAGGATGAAAGTCTCTACCTCGTTCGAGAGAAGACCTAGCACTATTTCGTTGCTCATTGTCCAGGTCAAGTTCTGCACTTATATCTTGTATTAGATACTCAAATTCTGGAGGGTTTTGAACATCTCGATCATTAAATAAAGATTCACATCCAGTAATAAATAGAAGAATTCCTAGAGGAAAAAAATATACTGCTTTCATTATTATTCCTTTTTTTTGCTAATTGTTTTAATAGACTTCAATCTTACATAAAAGTTAAAATATTTTTCACAAATATCCACCCATAAGGTTATGAGGCTGACCTAAATCCACAAACAAAAAACCACGTTCCGTCCACTATTAGCTGTTAACTGTCCCAACCACCTGTTATTTACCGGACTTTTTTATTTTCGGAAAACTATTTGCCTGTATCTTTTTATATATTAAGAGTTACGGGAGTGTAAAATATAGGACTTTTTCCTGTCAAGCCGGAGGTCGAGGGTTCGAGTCCCTTCGGTACCCTGTCCTGGATTTTGATAATATTTCGCAGCCCGCCAACCGCCATATACCTCACCAAGATACACAAATCCTGCTGCGATTCCAAAAAGGGGTCCGGAGATGGGACGTTTATTTTTAATGGCATGGTAAGCCGAATTTCCCACAACATACATCATCCACATGCCCATGATGCCATCTAAAAATCTGCCGGCATAGATCCGTCCCGATCCGGGAAGAATGGCTGACATCATTCCGGCCAAAAGAGGAGACTTTTGAGTTTTATGCAACTGTTTCTGAAGGACCGGATCAATCAGTCGTCCGTCGGAATCATGAAAGGGGCGTCTCAATTTTAAGTGATAATGAAATGCAAATGGATTGCAGCGGGTGACCCGTTCTGATGCCATGGCCCCACCGCGAATGATACCAAATTTCTTGACTGTTTCTGCACCATAATTGGAGCAACTTGGATAGAATTGGCAATTGAATAAATTGGTATTGTATGAAATGCGTTGCCATCCGGCGATGGGAACGAGTCCAATCTTATGTATAATAGGAATATTTGATGATGCCAACAGGGAATCAGCAGGATATTTTGATTGCCCAAAAAGGAAAGAAAGAGACAGTAATAAGAGAACCCTTTTCATTTTAAAAATTAATCAGAATTCAGTTAATCATGAACCCATACCTTTTATAGATTCAAATCATGGAAAATACAATAGATACGATTTTTTCGAACCCGGTTTACCTGGCCATCGCCGGTGTGTTAGCCATTATCCTGGTATTTGCATTTATCAAAAAGATCATTAAACTGGTTTTTACTATTGGCGTATTACTTGTGCTCTATGTGGTTTATTTGAATTATACAGATCAGGAAGTCCCGCAGAATATGGATGAATTCAAAAAGTCCGTTTCAGAAAGTGTAGAAAAAGTAAAGGATGTTGCATCAGAATCTCTTGAAGAAGTAAAAGAATCCACTAAAAAGATTGTTGAGAAAAAAGTGGGCGAAAAAGTGGATGAAGTCTTTGGGGATTGATTATGCTATTGCGAGGAATAGTTCCTCGCAATGACAATTAAATAGAAATCACTGATGGATCCGCCGGTGCTATATCCGGGAACCCAGTCCCAGAGAGCATTCCCAATCCCATCATTATGAATAGCAAGAAAATCCCAACCAAATAAAGTGTAGCGGAAAGAAAAAAGAATTTCTGAATTTTTTCTATGGCATCTGCAAAACCTTTATCACTTTCATTCATCAGGGCAAACCGCAGATTGGATGATGCGCCCGTGAGTTGTAATCCCATATAGATTAAAATTCCAGCGAAAAACATTGAAGGAATGGCTAAAACTGTGAGTCCGCGTTCACCAAATAGTAATGGAATTGCAAAGGCTCCGTTAAAACCACCCAATACAACATTGATGGTTCCCAGAATTTTGGCCCATCGGGATAATTTTGTGAGCGATTCTCTCCCTGTTGAATCTAAATGAAATTGTAACGATGTAAATGGATCAGTACTCATATCTATAATAAATTGCTGGCCAACTCTGCCAGTTCGCTCCTTTCACCTTTTTCCAGATTAATGTGGGCAAAAACTTCCTGCCCCTTCATTCGGCTGATAAGATAGGTGAGACCATTGGAACGTTTATCCAGGTACGGATGATCAATCTGGTAGATGTCACCGGTGAAAATAACCTTCGTCCCTTCGCCGGCACGTGTGATCACGGTTTTCACTTCATGGGGTGTCAGGTTTTGGGCTTCATCCACAATGAAAAAGGCTTTTTGAAGGCTCCGGCCCCGAATGTATGCCAGGGGTGTGATCAATAATTTATCGTGTTCCAGCATTTCATTGATCTTAATGGATCGTTTATCATTAGATTTGAATTGGTGACGGATCACGGACAGGTTATCAAACAGTGGTTGCATATAAGGATCCAGTTTAGATTGGATATCTCCAGGGAGAAATCCAAGATCGCGATTGCTCAAAGGCACAATGGGTCGCGCCAAAAAGATTTGGCGAAAATCAGATCGCAATTCCAAGGCAGCTGCCAGGGCAAGCAATGTTTTTCCAGTCCCTGCTTTTCCGGAGAGAGTGACCAATTGGATGCGATTATCCATGAGCATATGAAGGGCGAAGGACTGTTCTGCATTCCTTGGCTTAATGCCATAAGCCATGGGCTTGTCTACGCGAATCACTTTTTTTTCGAAGGGATCAAAAGTAGCCAGGATCGATTTCTGCCCATTACGAAGAATAAAATTTTCATTTGGCAGAGGATCAATCACAGAATTGATATCACCCACGTCAATACCATAGGAGGCATAAAGGGTATCAATCTCATCTCCACCCACGTCTTCCACCAGGCGGCTTCCTGTGTAAACCTGGCTCACGTCTTCTATGGCATCTCTGGAATAATCTTCGGCGCTTAATCCCAAAGACCTGGATTTCAAGCGCATGTTCGTGTCTTTGGTTACAAGAATGATTTCCCGATTTGGATTATCAATATGAAGTTTATAGGCACAGTTGATGATGCGATGGTCCGGACAATCATCCTGAAAAGACGCTTCCACATCAGGATGCCAATTATGGTTCACCACCACGCGAATCTTGCCATCGCCTTTATTCAATTCACTGTCATCAGATCCAGTGGAAAGGTCATCGAGACTCCGGAGAAAATCCCGTGCATTAAAATGAATTTGTTCATTCCCGCGCTTGAATTGGTCCAATTCTTCCAATACGGATATGGGGATGACCACCTCATTATCTTCAAAATGGTGAATACAGGTGGCATCATGAAGGATCACATTGGTATCTAATACAAATATCTTGGTTAAGTCTTGTGACATGGGGCAGATTCGCTATTGATTGGTTTAAAGGATATGATGTAAGATTTCATCAGGTAGATTGAATTTAACCGTTGAGACAAACCGTATCAAGACCAAGAGTAAAAACTTATGTTTAAAAGTGACCTTTTAAAAAATAAAACAATTATCATTACCGGTGGCGGCACTGGGTTAGGAAAATCCATGGCCATGCGATTTGGTGAACTGGGCGCAAATTTGGTGCTTACCAGCCGAAGACAGGAGGTACTGGATGGTGCTGCCCAGGAGATCAATGATAAAACGGGAGCGGAAATATTAACCGTACCCACAGACATTCGTCATTCGGATCAAGTGGGCGAGATGGTCAATAAGGCTGTGGATAAATTCGGAAATATTGATGGACTTCTCAATAACGCCGCCGGGAATTTTATTTCTCCCACAGAAAACCTCTCCGAAAATGCCTTTCGAACCATTATTGATATTGTGTTGGTGGGAACATTCAATTGTACACAAGCTGCCGGGAAAGCCATGAAAGAATCTGATGGTGGCGTCATTTTGAATATTGTCACAACCTATGCCTTTACCGGTTCCGGGTATGTGGTGCCATCTGCCTGTGCGAAAGGCGGCGTTTTGGCCATGACGAGATCCCTGGCAGTAGAGTGGGCGAAATATGGGATCCGAACCAACGCCATCGCGCCGGGACCATTTCCAACAAAAGGCGCCTGGAAACGATTGGTGCCACCGGGACTCAACATTGAGAAAAAAATGATGGAACGAGTTCCTTTAAAACGATTTGGTGAGCATGAGGAGTTAGCGAATTTGGCATCCTATCTCATGGCGGATGAATCCGGATACATGAATGGAGAAGTAGTCACCATGGATGGTGGTGAGTGGCTGAAAGGTGCGGGACAATTCAATGCACTTGAAAAAATGCCGAACCTTGCCTGGAAAGCCATGGCTTTGGCGAGGCGGAAAAAGAAGTAGATCAGGGAATAAAGTCGAACATAGCCCTTAATATCTGGTGAATGAGGAGGCTGTAAATAAATCCTAAAATTATAAGTGCCGCAGGGGTGACCCTGAAGTGTACCCTGAATTTGCTGTATTTCTTTTTTGTATCATAAAATTCGATCAGGGCTTCCAACGTTGTATAACTGAAATAAACGCCCACGAGGAAAATCACAAGTAAAATGCCATGATCCACAGCGGATAAAGAATTCAGCCATTGTCCCAGACTCATAAAATATCCTTTAAGATCAATTTGAATTCAGCCAGAATCATGGCTGTGGCACCCCAAACTGTTTCTCCACCCAAGTCAAAGTAGGGGATATTGACCGGAAATCCCCGAATTTTATCTTTTTTAGTTTTTTGTGTTTCGTCTAACATGAATTCCCGGATTGAAGCAGAAAAAATTCGATCCACTTCTTTGTCATGGATGGAAGTTTCCGGTTCTGTTTCGGTCCAGCCGATGGATGGAAACATCTCAAATCCGGATACGGGAATATAAAAAGAAGAAAGTGAACCAATCAGGTGTATATTTTTTTTATCCACACCGATCTCTTCATGTGTTTCTCTCAATGCTGCATCAGCCAATGATTCACTATTTTCCACAACGCCGCCCGGGAGGGAGATCTGTCCTTTATGATGATCCACCGTGTCCGTCCGTTTGGTGAGAAAGAAATGCCACTCTTTATTTTTAGGGAATAATAGAATCAGCACAGAGGCGGGAATCCCTTTTTTGTCGAAATTGATCTTTGGGAATGGAATCCGTGGGGTCACCATCATGATATTATGGGCTGCTTTCCCAGGGAGTGGTTCTGAAAGTCGATGGGATAATTTTTTAATAAATAATGAATCCATGAGACCGAAAAATTATCCCTTTTTTAATTGATCTGCCCGAAGTTTCCTACCAATATTATGATGAAATATAAGCATATTATTTGGGACTGGAACGGAACACTTTTAAATGACAGATGGCTCTGCGTGGAAGCCATAAACCAAGCGCTGGGTAAAAGAAATCTTCCCACGCTCACTGAAGAACAGTATAAAGAAGTATTTTCCTTCCCTGTTGAAAATTATTATAAAAAAGTGGGTTTTGATTTTGATAAAGAACATTTCCACGTAGCGGGCGACGAATTTGTCAACTACTATAGTGAACATTTTCAAAACGTAGAACTTCATGCGGAAGCCATTCCAGTTTTAAATCAAATTCGTAAGAGTGGTCGGTCTCAATCTGTCCTGTCTGCCGGGAAACAGGATTTTTTGAATGATTGGATTAAGAATCACAATTTGTCAGATTATTTTATCAAAGTATTAGGAATCGATAATCAATATGCCACGGGAAAAACAGCACTAGGCGTGGGGTGGATGGACGAAATTCATTATGATTCAATAGAAATAATTATGGTTGGGGATACGATCCATGACAGCGAAGTTGCGGAAGCCATGGGCATTGATTGCGTGTTGGTGGAACATGGCCATGTGAGCAGAAAACGATTGGAAACAACGGGTAGAAAAGTGATATCGGATTTGAATGAGTTCTTATATTTACTAAATGAGACATAGGAGTTAACCATGAAATACATTTATTATTTTTTAGTTATCTTAACCATTTTATCATCTCAAAATCTTAAAACATCAACGGATGAGAAAACAGGTGATCCCATGCTGGTTGGAATTGCACAAAGATCCGATATAACGGTGGAACATTATGGAAAATGGTTTGATGAAGAATATAGTGAGTATCGTGGTGATGAAGAATTAATCACGGCATCAAAAGATTTTTTAGAAGAAATTGAAATTGAAACATTCCTAGGAACATGGTGTGAGGACAGTCGAAGAGAAGTCCCCCGTCTTTATAAAATTTTAGATGAGATGGAATTTCCGGCTGGTGAAATGGATCTAATCATAGTTGACCGGGATAAAAAGAGTGGACATGGGTTGCAAGACGGGAAAAACATTCATCACGTTCCCACCATTATTTTTTATAAAAGCGGAAAAGAAATAGGACGAATTATAGAATCACCTATTGAATCCCTGGAAGAAGACATTTTTAATATTTTAATTGGGGCTGGCCCGGATCCCAATTATCATGATTGGGAGCCGGAGGAAAAGAATTAGTCAAACAAGTCTGCGATCAATAAAACATCGAAAACGTCAATCGATCCATTACCGTCTATATCTGCCGCCAAGAACGCTTCTGGTGCAAATTCCAATAATCCTAAAATATAATTCGCACATAAAAGAGCATCCACCACTGTGAGGCTGCCATCGCCGTTCACATCTCCAAGAATGTATTCTTCAGCATCACTGGATAAAGCCACAACGGTAATATAGTCTGTATCTGTCTCGCCATTAAACCCGGTAATCGTGAGGGAAACTTCATAAATCCCGGGATCAAAGAAATGGAAGGTGGGATGCCGTTGATAAACATTTATTTGATCCATGAATACCCAATGCCAATTCCCGACCGGCCCTTTGGACTCATCATAAAAATGAACTTTCCCCGGTGCTGTAATGACAGGATTCGCGGCTTTCGGGATGGCATCCAGGGAAGGTAGGTCACCGATAATTGTATTTGTCAATTGAATACCAGCCATAGCCACGGGTGTTTGAGTTGCATAAACCTGGATATAGTTGAAATCATTTGGATGCATGACTGAAATGGGAAATCCTTCGAATAACTGCAAACTGTCCCATTCCACCAATCCCACATCGTCAAACCATGTTTGTGATTGTCCAGATTCCGGTACATCCGAACTCATCCGAATATCAAAAAAATTCGCGTTCTCATGACTGGGGACATCCCCCCAATAAGGCATCCAAAATTTAGTCCCCTGGATTGAATCATTCATGGATGCAGTTAAAATACTTTCTCCGGATCTGCCTTCAGAAAGCCGTATTTGTAAGGTAACATTTTTCCCATTTTCTGTTTTGATGTATCCGTGAATTGTATGGTCATATTCATTTTTAAAAGGTAGCCTGTCCTCAAGATTTGTAATAACATTGTCTAAAGCATAATCATACCTTAGTTGAAACGCGGCGGTTCCGCCCCGGCGAAAAACAGAATCTTGAAGGAATTCACTATTACTGTTAAAATTCCAGAGAGAACTACCTTCATCTTCAAAATTTTTCATCCAGATCTTTTCCCGTCCTAATCGAAAGTGAGTAATGGGCTGAAATCCACCTATGATTTTTGACAGACTTCCTGCGTCCGGAATGGACAATGGGTTTGAAACAAAATAAGGTTCACCATCGAGGTTTGTCTCTTTCCAAATGGGATCCCAAATGCTATAATCCAATTCCTGGCTGAAAAGTGCCAACGTATCCATGACAACTATTGCTCGATTTGTCTCCTGGTTCACGTGAACATAGGTGTCCAATTCCCGGGAACGCATGGAAATGTGATCTAAAATGTAATTTGCAAGTTCACCCTTAGCCGGAACAGTTAAATAATCATCAATATAAACCGGTGTGATGGAATATCCCGTGAATCCCGATTCGTCTGCTTCAGCATTCAGGATCATGCTTGGATAGGTTTCCGGGTAATTTAGGTCAAAAATGAAATTCCCGAGAGAATGAGCGATCATTTTTCCGTTATAGATCTCTACACCTTGGATAATATGAGGATGATGAACAATCACAGCATCGGCACCTTCATCGATGGCAAATTGACGAATCGCTCGATCCCACACCTGCGGCCGATCTAACCGTGGGGAATAATCTTCTGCTTCCAGACCCATGAGAGGATCTTCCAAAAAACCAATTTCACTGGCTGGATTTACTCGCATTGTTTCGTATCCCTCCGGTGGTTCATAAGAATCATAATGGGCTCCCGGAGAGTAGGAATATTCGCTGCCGGCATGCATTTCAACTACGACGAGATCAGAAATATCCCGGACAGATTGGATCTGCTGTTTCAAATAATAGGGTGTCATGTATGCAAACCCCGGTTTATTCTCACCGGCATTCAGGTAAGGTTGATAATTATTGTATTGGCCGGTGCGGTCGCTGGATGAGAGGAATGCAATCGTTTGTCCTTTTCTCGATATCATTGCGGGCAGGTAGGCTTCATAACTGTCCATCCCAGCTCCGGAATGATGAATTCCCACCTCATTCAAAAGGTTTTGGGTTTGAATCATGGCGGGCTCCATATAATCCATAATATGATTATTCGCCAAGGAAACCACATCAATCCCGCCATAGAGCAGTCCACCCACGTTCGATGGAGCACAGCGGAACACAATGCTTTTCGTAGGATGGGGATATCCTTGATCTGAGAGAAGAATCTCAAGATTAACTACAGTCACATCCGCTGCCTGGCCAAGGATCTCATAGGTGGGTTCGAAAAGCGCATTGACTCCCAGAGTTGGAATAATTCCGCCTTCTCCCTCGAATCGCCGTCCCATCATAATGTCTCCCACAAAATTCAGGGTGAGTGGGAATGATGATTCTCCTTCATCGATCTGGATCATGGCTGTCCCCCATCCTTGTTGTCCTGTTTCATCCTCTACGGTAAGAATGACTGTGTAATCATGGTCGTCTTCCACCACATAATCGTGGGAAGGATGAATCTCATTGGAAGAGTTGCCATCACCAAATTCCCATTGAAATGTGAAATTGTAGGAATCGGAATCAACCACCGTGGAGGTAAAGGAGGCGGCTACCATTTCCTGGTTATTTTCTAGTCTAATTTCACCAAGAGAATAATCAATGTAAACAGTCGGTGGAATGGGTAAATCAGGTGATAGATCAAGGATCATACTAAAATGGATACTTCCCGGCGCCCTTGATGTATCATCATTATCATTAATAAATTGGATTTCTGTGATAGCTGAAAGTGAATCGTACCATGCAACCCAATCGTCGCCGATGGGCAGTTCGTAGGGTTTCCATATCCGTGTTTCTCCGGTGCCTTGGTAAACAGGAATCCATTCCTCGATATCCAGCATTTCCGATCCAGCAATGGAATACCGTAGTGTATGATTTCCATCTGAAAAGCCGATAGCCTGAATTTCAGATAAACTGTCCACCCTGGCAAATACCTGCAGAATTGTAGTTGAATCTGGTAAAAAAGAATCAATTTGAACTGATTTCCAAGTGTTGCCAAATAGGGCGAGGCTCGGGCTTGTCCCGGGCAAAGCAGTAGCCGTGTCTATGCTATAGTCGTCTACGTCAATATCCTCGTCGAGAATGCTCTCAATAATTGTATTTTCATTAAACATGAGCAAGGTGTCCGGTGGGCTATGCCCAGGCAGTATATTTGAGACCGTGACTGACCAGGGACCCACATTATCGAAATAATCCCTTGCTCGAATTCTAAAAAACCACGGCTCGGAGTTATTCACTCCCAAAATTGTTTGATTATTTAATCGCATGTATTGCAAGGATGAATAATCATTGAAGTCCAAAATCGGTGAATTAATGGAAATAGAATCGAGGTCCAATTGGATCTCAACTGTTTTGAAATTGGTATCATATTCAGGTAACCAGGTCAGGTAAACTCGTTCAATATTTTCTACATTATAAGCCATCAAATAATTAATTGAGTCAGGTGGAGTTAAATCCGGAACTGTTTCCCAGTGGGTCAGGTAAGTTTCAACGGCTTGAATGAAGGGCTGGTAATAATCCCGTATAATAGTAAAATTGTGAACACCTGTTGGATAAATCCCTTCTGAATACACCGTTTCATCCGAGATCCCTGTGCTGTCAAATAGCATGGGTTTTTCATCCATTTCCACATGGATCCACGGTTCATATACAGATAAACCGTTCACTTGGGATTGGAGATCCACCATTTGGACACCGGTGCTGATTCCGTTGAGACTTGTTGATTTTCGAATGGGAAATTCTTCCGATCCATTGTCATAATAAAAAACATCATCATAATAAGCTTCATAGTATTCTGTAACGTGAAGTGGTTCAGGATTTCCAAATTGGTCTTCAGCAATGGGGAATTCATCCGTGAAATTGATTAGGTCAAAATGATCATCTGTTATATCCCGAATGGGTTTTGTTGTGAAAGTATTTTGACCTCCTGCTGCAAGAATAACGGAAAACCTCGTTGCATGGGAACCATTATCAAAACTGTGGACAGCAAAAACCAATGGCCAGTGGGGATCGGTATTCATTAAGGGTTCGGTGACAGCCTCCTGGAATTTCTGAAAAACAGTATAATCATATCGGGTTGGATCAGAATGAGATTTACTGTTTGTGTATGTTCCCACTTCGGACCATGCGACCTCACGGCCTGTACCATTGATCATAAATCCAAACGCATCAATTTCAAGAAAAAAATCAAGAGCAATATAGGGTGCGATAAAATCATCGCAGGGGTGGGGAACCTGGATCAATACTTGTTCACGGGCAGCATTTGGATTAATCATGTATAATCCCCAACTATTTCGAAAGCTGCCAATTACATCATCTTCAGGTACGACAATCTGATTTTCGTCTATAAAGGAAGAATCAATTTGCTCTCTCAACATGTGGAATGTTTTATTGAGGGTCGTATCTTCAAAAATAACCAATTCATAAAAAAATGAATCCAATGAATCCTGTAGAAGAGAGTCCACCAGGGTCGTATCGCCATTGACGAACCGTGAGAGAATGGTTTCCCAATAAACAAGGGTCTGGGAAAATTCAGATAATTTTTTGTGATTACCAAAACCACTGGTTTGCACATCTAACCATTCAGGACCATAATCGTTATAACCCTCACGAGCGATGCCTTCCGTCACGTGGCTTACCCAATTGTCATAGGTGCTTCCAGGTGCATTGCCGCCGAAGAATTCAATGATGTCGCCGGATTCATAGACAATTTCTGCCTGTAGACAACAAAAAAAGAATAATAGTGTTAATAGTCTTTTCATAACGAGGGGGGCGTAAATGTAGGGGGTTTTTTGAAAAGGTAAAAATGGTAGTTGGTGAATAGTAATTGGTGAGTGGTATTAGGTAGTTGGTGAGTGGTAACTGATGGATTTTTGTAAAGAGAGCTGTTTCATGAACTGAAAAATTTTATCCAATGGGTTTGGTTCAAAACTTTTACGCCATTTTTCTCACACATACGGATGGTGTGATTGGTTCGACCTGACAGTGGTTTTTCTGTATTTACATAAAATATACCCAGGGTTGCAGGCAAAAGGTTCAATCCATTTGAGCCAATCACCTTCAGCGAATTCCGGAATAAATACATGGCTTTTACGGTATTTCTGTTTCGGATCCCGGTTTTAAAATAATAATCAATGATACCGCCCATATGCAGATTAGTGATAAGTGTTTCCTCTTTCAACCTGGATTTTTCATTCTTGGGACAATCTTCCAAAGTAATAATTCGTACACTTTCATGTAATGTGGAAGATGGAAGATGTTCATTTCGACTCCGTTGGTATTGAGCGGAATCGAAACCAACTATCAATTTCCTATTGTTCTTGGGAATAAAATGTCTTTCGTGGTTTTCCCCCTCGGGGCGATTGGTGCCCCGTTTACGGGAGACCCATGAAAGGCTTTTTCGCGTTGCGTTTCGGACGTATGAGAGGGGCCATTGGCATTTTCCCCAGAAGATTATCCACACTTACCTTTGCGGGAGTTTCAAATTTCCGCAAAGTTTAAATGTTTTACGCTTTTCCTCGGTGATTTCTCTTTTATATTCAATTCATCTTCAGGATCGGGAAATCATCGACCATGTTTAAAAAATAAAGCCCATCAATTGATGGGCTTTTAATATAGGTGTGGCTAGCGCTCCCGATATTCGGAAAACCAACGACATTATTTTGAAAGTGGCCCGGGCCGGAATCGAACCAGCGACACATGGATTTTCAGTCCACTGCTCTACCAACTGAGCTACCAGGCCATAAACAATATTTTAAGGAAAGTACTACGTTAAAGGGTTAGAATTGCTTGAAAAAAGCGGGGAAAAATTACCGGAGGGTTTTCCCAGAACAAAAAGAATTCATGCAAAAATAAACAAAAGACTTATTTCTTGTTTCAACCCTTGATTCCCCATAGGTTTCCCGGCATTTTTTAGAAGGGATTCGTGGATCATGTCACGACGGAAAACACTGGTTCTGGCAACACATAATATTCATAAACAAACTGAGATGAATTCTATTTTATCAGATTTGGGAGTGAATGTGATTGGATTGGATCAATTTCCGGAGATCAAAGACATTGCAGAAACGGGAACCACGCTCATTGAAAACGCATTGATTAAAGCACGAACCGTGCATAAAATAACAGGGCTTCCATCCCTTGCGGACGATACAGGGTTAGAAGTGGATGTATTGGATGGTGCACCGGGAGTTTATTCTGCAAGATTCGCAGGTGAAAATCCCACCTTTGAAGATAACGTGAATAAAATGCTGACTGCATTAAGTGACATTCCTGATGATAAAAGGACAGCCCGGTTCAGAACCGCATTGGCATTTGTAGATTCTAATTCGGAACTCTGCGAAGAAGGTGTCATAGAAGGGAAGATTACGGAAAAACCCCGGGGAGAAGATGGATTTGGATATGATCCCATTTTTGAGCCGGCAAATGAAACCAGGACCTTTGCGGAAATGACGAATGAAGACAAAAACAGGATCAGCCATCGTGCCCGAGCCCTGGAAAAAATGCAAAAAACATTAAAACATTATTTTGAAAAAGGAGTATCTATCGACTAGAATGGTATCAGTTTAATCAAGACTGAGCTTGATCTTTCGACAACCATTTAAAACCTATCTTGACCGGTATATTATAATCGGTCTATGGGGATTCCTTTCCCTGGGAACGCTCGTTGCCCAGGACTCTGACTCCGCTTTGGCTGTGGAATCACACACTATTGTTCAAAATTTTGATGAATGGTCAAAGTTAAATCCAGATAAAGATTATGAAGCATATTCTAGCGAAGTAACAAAAGGATTGGTACCAAGCGCAGAAAAGGGTGCTATGGAATGGCGTGAACTAACTTCAGAAGAATGGCAAGAATCAGCTTTATTGCCCGAATATGTCCCCTCATCCCCATTCGTAGTGGACCCTTTTCCCCGGTCTAAAAAATCCTTGGTTCAACCCCTGGATTCGATAAAAACACCATTGGGACTTTTGATTTTCCCTTATGAAATTAAAAAAACCGATGTTGAACTATCCTGGGACTGGCAAACAATTACCATTTCTGAAACTGTGGATGGAAACCAGGTGCAAATGCCTTTCACTGCTTCTGTTGAGTGGTACTTAGATAAATTCCATCAACAGGCTTGGCATAAAAAGTTCATGGAAACCATGCAAAAAGATTCCAAGGATGATAAAAAACGTCGCCGTGGGCAAATGATCGAAGTAGTGGGAGTAGATATTGGTCGGCTTGGCCGTGCATCGCTGCGGGTAAGGGGAAATGTGAACATTAACGGTAAAATGGTTTTTCAGGATCAAGAACTAGTTCGCTCAACCCTGAATCAGACGCAAAACACCCATCTTGAATTTGACCAGAAACAAAACCTGAATATCCAGGGAAAGATCGGCGACCGTATAACCGTGGCTATGGATCAAGACTCTGAACGTGACTTTGACTGGGAGAACAATATCCGAATCTCCTACGAGGGACACGAAGATGATATTATTCAAAAAGTGGAAGCGGGGAATATTTCTCTTTCTTTACCATCAACAAAATATGTCACCTTTTCCGGGAAGAATCAGGGACTTTTTGGGATAAAGGCAATTTCAAAATTAGGACCTGTAGATATCACCACCATCGCCTCCATTGAAAGAACCAAAAAGGAGCAATCGGAATGGGAAGGTGGCGGACAAAGCAGCACCCAACAGATCCGGGATGTGGATTGGGTGAAAAACAGGTACTTTTTTATTCATCCCTGGTTCAGGAATGGAGTAGATACAGTCGCTTTTCACCAAGGACAATTGAAATCCGTTTTCATTCCATCTTTCTATCCAATGAAAAATGGTTTTCACCTGTTTGGTGATGTAGTTGTAAAAAACTTTGAATTGTATAAATCCATTAATATCAACGATGCTAATGCCATGACAGGGATGGCCTATATTGATCCCTTAAATCCTGATGATACAACTTATGTAGATGAAAATGAGGAAGGGAGTTTTATCCGGTTAGACCAGGGAACCAATTATTATGTCAGTCCTGACCTTGGTTTTATTCGTGTCCGGGAACAGGTATCCCAGGATATTCTTGGGTGTACTTTTGTTTTAGCGGATCGGGAAACGGGGGATACACTCATGGTGGTGGGAACGGGTCCGGATTCGCTGGGGACGAATTTAGCACTCATGATGTTAAAACCCCGGAACGGTCACCCAAACCACTCCACGTGGCCCCTCATGTTCAAGAATGTATATTCCCTGGGAACAACTCAAATCAATCCCGAAGGATTTGAAGTTAAGATTTACAACAAGAATGCCACACCGGTGACAGAGCGGGATAAAACCACAAGTTTACCCTATATTACCTTATTTGGATTAGACAGCTTAGATGAAAATGGGAATCGGAATTACGATGAATTGATCGATAAAGATGCTGTAAATATTATGAATATGGTGGATGGGGAACTCATGTTTCCAACGCTTCATCCATTTGCGCGATCAGATTCATTAGCTGGAGGAACAAGCGCAGAACAATTACAAGAACAATTAGGGTCAGGAATTCTTTATACATCCTCTTCATCTTCAGAAGTGAATGCTGATCATCGGTGGATGATTGAAGCAGCATATTCGAACCAAAGTTCCACTATTAGTCTTGGATTTATGTTGGTGGAAGGCAGTGAGGAGGTCATTCAAAATGGTATTACCTTAAAACGGGGATTGGATTATAATATAGATTATTTTTCCGGAACCATTGTTCTTTTAGGAGACGCAGGCAATGATCCAAACGCAAAACTCAAGATCAATTATGACAAACATGAGTTGGTGTCCTTCGATAAAAAGACCATATTTGGGACTCGTGCTCAAATGGACCTGGGCAAGAAAAATTCATTCATTGGGGTCACGGCACTTTATTTTAACCAGTCCATCATTAACGAAAAAGTAGAAGTAGGTTACGAGCCTACACGAAATTTTATATGGGATTTAAATGGCCGATATGAATGGGAAATGGATGGTGTAACTCGTATTTTGGATAAACTCCCCCTGATTGAAGCAGATAAAATATCATCTTTTTCCATCGAAGGAGAAATTGCCCAAGTGATGCCCAATCCAAACTCGATCAGTAATCCAGAAACGGGGGATCCTAATGGGGTTGCCTTTATTGATGATTTTGAAGGGAGTAAAAGAACCACATCACCCTCCATTCAAAGGCGATTTTGGAAAGCATCTTCCGCACCCATTTTTTACAATGATGCCATGGCAACCTTTGAGAATGAATACAGTCAGCGAAATCGGGGGAAAATGCATTGGTTCAATCCTTATGTTCCATACAGGACCAGAGAAATTTGGCCAAACCAGTCCACATCACTAAGAGCCGGAAATGAAACCACGGATGTGATGGTGCTACGGTATAAGTCCAAAAGGCATCAAAGGGATATTGATCCTGATTCACTCTGGATAGGTGTTACCACATCTTTGTATTCCGGAGATTATGAGCAAACGCAAAGTAAATTTTTTGAAATTTGGTTAAAGGGGGAATCAGGCCGCATCCACGTTGATCTGGGAAAAATATCTGAAGATATGGATGGAAATGGTCAACTCAATACTGAAGATGTCCCTGGCGCTGGATTGTCATTGGGAAATGGGTTTTTAGAAGATGCTGAAGATACAGGACTGGATGGCTGTTTTGACGAAACAGAAGATGGATGGGGTGGATGTCTTGAAAGTGGAACTTATAATGACTATCTTATTTCTGGAGAAACGGATATAATCAATGCTTCGAGTGATATTGATTCTCAAGACCCCAATGGTGATAATTGGAATTATGACCAGAACAATTTCAACGACTATACCCAGGTGAATGGGACGGAAGGAAATGGTACGGGATCCAAGATTCAGGAAGGGGGTAAATATCCGGACACAGAAGATTTGGATCGTTCTACATTTTTGGATAAAACAAACGATTATTTCTCAACCCAATTTATGTTGACGGACACTACCTATCTTGCAGGTGAAACTGAGAAAAATGGTGAACCGACAGGTTGGCGGCTTTTCCGGGTACCCTTGTCCGATTTTAAGCAGGTCAAAAATATTGAGTGGAACGAGATTAGGTATGTTCGCCTGGCAATTACGGGATTAGACTCGGTCCAAAAACAACTCCAAATCGCTAAAATGGAGATTGTGGGGAATGAATGGCAGGAAATGGGTATTGTGGGGTTGGATATAAGTCATTTCGATACATCCGGTTTTTTTGGAAGACACTTTGGAAATATTTATGGCATGAATGACGAGGACGACGATCCTACATTCCAGGTGGCAGTGATCAATACAGAAGACAATACCGACTACACTCCGCCTAAAGGTGTAAAAGGTGAATATGACCGTTTGAATGAGATTCGATCCAAAGAACAATCACTTGTTTTAAAATTTGATCATCTTCCATCAAAAGCAACAGGAATTGCCCAAAAAACACTTTACACTCTAAATGACAATCAAAAACGGAGTTTCATGACCTACGACTTCATGAAAATGTATGTGTCCGGCAACAGTCCCTGGATTACCTCGTTGGAAACAGATGTGGAGGTTTTCCTGAAATTTGGGTTAGGACAGGCTTTTTATGAGATTACCAAACCCGTTTACAGTGGATGGGATGAGGATGACAATAGAAATAGTTTTAATATCAAACTTGATTGGCTGACTGCCTTAAAACAAGCAGACACATCTAAGATCTCGAAATATGAACCGACGGATATTATCATGGATTCGGCTGATGTCCGAAAATATTACTTCACGGATGCAGAAGGTCAATTAACCGGAAAAAGAGTGCGCATTGTGGGGAAACCTGCTTTGAATCGGCTTCAATATTTTTCCGTCGGTATCAAAAACATTGGAGATGAACCCATTACAGGTGAGGTCTGGATCGATGAACTCCGTTTGAGTGGCGTAAAAAAAGAAAAAGGTGTGGCCATGCGGGTTCAATCCAAATTTAATTTATCTGATTTAGGATCTGCAACGTTTGTCTATAGCCGGCAAGACGCGGAATACCACCGGCTTCAGGAACGGGTATCAAAAGGAACAAATACATCCGAGAACCTGAATGTATCAGGGAAAATGGATCTGCATCGATTATTACCCAGATCTTGGGGAATATCAATCCCATTGAATGCATCCTTGACTCGGAATCAAAGCCGCCCAAAATATTTTTCTGGGGAAGATATCCTGGTTGGTCCCAATCCACCTGATTCCATCATGATATTGACTGAATCAATTTCATTGAGTACCTCTCTGAAGAAAACGGGGAAATCCGATAATCGATTAATGAAATATACAGTGGATAAAATCTCGACCAGTTTCAGTGCTTCCCAGTCCAGGTCTTCGGATGTGACCTATCTGGAAAAATGGTCAGAATCCTACACAGGAAAATTTTCTTATAGCCTCCCTTTCGGACGGAATAATTATATCAAACCATTCAACTGGGCAAAAGATGTACCGCTTTTGGGAAAAACAATAGGTGACTTCCAAGTCTTTTATACACCTTCCTCTTTTAAGACGGGGCTTAACCTGAATGAAAAATTAAACTGGAACCAGCCACGCTCCGGTGATCGCAGTCCTGAAACATACAATTTTGGCCTGAATCGAACCATGAACCTGGATTACAAATTCACCAATGGTATATCGGCAAAATATGCCTGGAGCGGCCAAAGTAAACTCAATGATTTTCGGGGATATGCCTGGACAGCCCTGCGGGATTTGGATCCCGGTACGGTGACCCAAACCACCGAAAGTTTTAATACAACCTTTAATCCCGGCATTATTAAATGGCTGAAACCCTCCTTTAATTATACAGCCAATTTCCGATGGTCTGATGATTTATCCCGGGAAGGACAGAATATCAGCACCCAACTACGGTTTGGATCCAATTTTTCATTAACACCCATTCAATTGATTGAACTGATTTATAAACCGAAATCATCATCAAGAGGAAAAACTGGAGGGAGATCTCGTGGATCAAGATCCCGGGGTGCAAAGAAACCAGAAGATTCCAAGGAAAAGAAAACACAAAAATCAAATTTGAATCCACTGAATTTTATTCACGGCCTGTTTAAAAAAATTAATCCTATTTCGGTAAGTTATTCAGAAAACTTGAACCGATCTGCAAACCAGATTTTGGGTGACGTTCCAACCGGATTCAAATTTGGTTGGCTCCCGGAACATGGCTTAGAACATTCTGCAGAAGTGGGCAGTAACCTTGGAAATTGGGATCATAAACGGGATGGGTCGATCCGAACCGGTTTTAAACTCAGTCGCGCCTTGACCATCAGTACAAATTTTTCACAAAATTTTACCACCACCCGCTCCAGCACCGGATTAGAACAACTTTCCATGACAAGAGATTATTTTGCATATGGGGATTTGCTGGATGCGGGATTACCCTTTCCGGGTTGGAGTTTCAGGATCAGCGGATTGGAAAAATGGCCTGTGATCAAATGGATCGCAAAATCCGCATCCTTGGAACACAGTTATTCCGGGAAAGAAACACGAGCCTGGCAGTTCGAGAATATTTCTCCCGAGCAAATGAACTTTTTCAATTTTGGCACATTCAGAGAAGATTATAAAGACAATGAGCGTTCATCCCGGATCAACCGGAATTTTTCTCCGCTTCTCGGTTTAAATATGACTCTGAAAAAAAATGTTTCTGTTACTTTCAGGACTAACCGCAATAAATCATTGGATGAATCCCCATCAGGCCTCACTATTCATGCTGATACCAGTTATACATCAACCGGCACCTACACCCATCGGGGCGGGATGATAATTCCTGTACCATTTTACGGTGATCTCAATTTGAACAATACCATGAGTTTTACCTTAAATTTCGACTTGAATTCAAGTGCGGAAAAACGATCAGGTGACAAAGTGAATTTGGAAAAGGGTTCCTTTTCTAATAGCTGGAAAGCGGGCCTGCGGGTGTCTTACCAATTTTCAACAAAAGTGAGTGGCGGACTTCGCTATGAATATCGTGAAAGTGTTACCAGAACCACCGGCAGGAAAATTGACCGGGATTTTGGATTTGATGTGAACCTGGCCATCTCCGGATAATATGAAAAAAATAATTCCTAATTTTTTAAACCTAACCTTAATCTTAATGGGATGCCAATCAATCGTTCCTAAGTTTGATGAAGACCATGCGTTTGAATATCTCGTTGCCCAATGCGATTTCGGCCCCAGAAACCCCGGTTCCGATGGCTATTATGCTTGTCTCGATTATATGATTGCTGAGTTGGATCAATACGCAGATGAGATCATTTTACAGGATTTCTCATATCAGGAAAGGCGATATAATAACCGGTATGAGTTGGAAAATATTATTGCCCGGTTTAATCCGGATGCAGAATTTCAGACCGTAATTTCCGCCCATTGGGATACGCGTCCTTGGGCAGACCAGGAAGACAGTCGTAGAGATCGGGACCAGCCCATCATTGGAGCAAATGATGGCGCATCCGGCGTGGCAATTCTTTTGGAATTGGCGAAAATTATGGGGGAAAATCCACCGCCCATTGGTGTGAATCTCGTCTTTTTTGACGGTGAAGATTTGGGTGTTCCCGGGGAAAATTCAACCTACTGTCAGGGCTCAAGGTATTTTGCAAAAAACCTGCCAATCCCGCGACCGGATGAGGCGATCAATTTGGATATGGTTGGCGACAAACAATTGGTGCTTCCTATCGAACGATATTCATTGGAATATCATCCAAAGCTGGTTCGGTATCTTTGGGATCGTGCAAGAGACATGGGCTTGGATGCCTTTATAGGACGAGTGGATTACGCTATTTATGACGATCATGTGCCCCTGCATGAAATCGCCGGAATTCCAGCCATTGACCTGATCGATTTCAAGTATCCTAATCCCTATGCCAACTTTTGGCATACCATGAATGACATTCCGGAAAATTGCAGCGCAGAAAGCCTTGGACAGGTGGGAGATCTCATGGTGGATTATATTTATAACAGGGAAGGGCAGAACTGGGGTGAAAAATGACAATCTTAAATCCTAAATTACAAGTTATGCGTTTCCACATACTTTTCCTTTTTGCCATATTATTTTGGGCCTGTCCCGGCCCTACAGGTGAGACAGATCCAAATACAATCACGAATCAGCAGTTCACCTTTCACCAGGATATCAACCAACTTTATTACGGTGTAACTGTTGAAGAGACCTATACTCTTGAAAATTTATCCAAGGTTAGCATTAATTGGTATGGGACAAGCAGAAGCAACCCACCGGACACTTTGACGCTATACGATGATGGCACCAACGGAGATATTCTCATGGGAGATGGCTTACACGGTTTAAAGATCGTTAATGATTCAACGAATATCACCAACATATTGGGAGACGATTCCGGCCATGTTTACATGGATTTTGTTGCAACCTATAAGACAGAAACAGTTACTATGTCAGACTCGTTCAGAATTGGGAATATTATTCCAAGAATTATCAGAGTTTCAGCGCCGGATACCATTGTACGTCCCACGGATGCCACGGTCAGTCTCCATTTGATATCCGCAGAAGTTTTCGATGCAGACGGGCTTGAAACTATTAAGTGGGTTGGATTTACATCCTATCATGTGGATGGTGATTCCATGATGAATAATGGGAATTATCTTGATCTTCGTGATGACGGTAGCAACGAGGTCTTGTATCCGCCTGATTTCACTAGTGGCGATTCAATTCAGGGTGACGGAATTTACAGTTTCAGGATTCCAGTATATGGCACTGGATTTTCAGATCCAGATTTTCAAACCAAACCTGGATCATTTCTCTGGCGATTCTTAACGCAAGACCAATCTAATGAATATAGCAAAGTGATAGAACATGCAATCCTTATTCAATAGATTATTTCTACTCATAATGCTGTCAATTCCTCTGTATCCCCAGAGTGGCACACCATCGAGATTCTCCTTAAAAACCGCATTGGAAGACACTTTTTTAACTGAAGGGCTTACCAGCAACGTTGTAGCAGAAATACGAACGATGGGAGACTCACTCACATGGTTTGGAACAGGACAGGGTTTAGCTCTTCACGATGGTCACCGTATTTATGCCTATCAAAAAGCCGCAGATTCTTTAAGTGATGGTCAATTCACAAACCTGGTGCCCCAGGGCGGCATTCCTGCTATTGCTGTCATGGGCGATACCATGGCTGTGGCCTATTCAGACGATGATGGTTCCATTCAGGTTGGCTATGGGATTACCTTGACCTACGCTGCAGAAGACACAACCGGAATCACATGGACTTATCTCAAGCAACCTGTAGATAATGAAGCCGATACGTTAAAACCTTTTGGTGAGGGCTATTATCGCCAGCTCCCGGTCACAGTTCCCCAAGCTAATGTGACCTATGATGCCCATATATCAGGTGACTTTTTATGGATAGCCAGTTGGGCCGGTGGGTTGCGGCGATATCATTTAACCAAAAGAGCCTGGGAAAATGTGCCCCTGCCCATGGACGGTCAGGATTCATTATCCCTATGTGAAGGATTCACTGACACAACATCAGATGGAAGACCAATTCTGCCGGATTATTATTTGAATCCACGGGATCCCGGGGATGGCGGGAACCATAATCACAAAGCTTTTTCAGTGATTGCTTTTGGAGATACGGTGTGGGTGGGGACAGCAAATGGGATCAATAAAGGCATTCTAATCAAAAAAATTGATGAAATTCAACCCGGTGTTTTTGAGATATTGAATTGTGTTGAATGGGAACATTATTCATATCCGGAGGATGGTTTATCCGGGAATTTTGTTGTGGGACTTGCCAAACAATTCTGGAATGGGCAGATCACTATTTGGGCTGCATCAATGCATGCAGATTCACCGGGCGAAATGAGGGGCTTGAGCTATACAAGGGATAATGGTGTTACCTGGTCGGCAACACTTCTGGGAGAACGGGTGTACAATGTGTTTGCAAAAGATTCACTCGTTTTGGCTGCCACGTCCTCCGGTTTATGGAAAAGTCTGGATGGGGAAAACTGGGCAAAGTTTGAGGCTGCTATCGATACGACATTCATGGCACAAAACCAAATTTTAACAGATATTGTTTATACCACAGCTTTGGATGAAAGGGACACGATTCCCAAATTATGGATTGGATCACCTGACGGAGTTGCTTTATCATCTGATATGCACGGCTCTAGTTGGTCGATATTTCAGACCGAATATGATACAACTGATGTATATGCCTATCCTAATCCCTTTTCTCCCTTGAGCCATAACCAATTAGAAAATGATGGGTATATTCGGTTTCATACCGGTGAAATAATTAACACTATTATTGAATTGGATATTTTCAATTTTGGTATGGAAAAGGTTTATACAGAGGTCTTCGACTTGAATACTTACCGTGGTGCGATCAAGTGGAATGGGAGAGGTCAAACAGGAGAACTTGTAGACAATGGTGTTTATTTCGCGCGATTAAATTTTGCGTATTCACTCTCCCATCCGCCCACCGATTTCTGGACCAAAATTATTGTGGTGAAATAATGAAAAAAAGTGTGTTGATTCTATCTTTTATTTCCTGCCTATTTGCCCAGGATTGGGGCGAACAGTCAGGTGGTTTTTTACGGATGGGCATGACGGCACGATCCATGGCCATGGGTGGTGGATTCACGGCAGAATTGGACCAAAGTTTTGCCACATTCCATAATCCCGCATGGGCTGCATTTTTAGTAAATCGCCAATTGGGAAGCTCATACACGAATTTGTCATTGGATCGCCGCTTGGCTGCTACAAGTTTTTCCACACCTTTGCCTCCAACGGCCGGCGTTGGCGTAGCATGGGTGAATGCCGGTGTCACGAATATCCAAGGACGTTACAGTACAGGAATGAAATCCACCAAGATGCAAACGGGTGAAAATGCAATCATGATTACTTTTGCCCAGAAAGTTCTCCCCTGGATTTCCTTCGGAGCCACTGTGAAGATTCTTCGGTATGATCTTCCTATGACAGAATCAGACCAATTAACCGGGTCTGGCATTGGTTTTGATATTGGGATTTTAGTCAAGGCAGGGAAATTCAATACACTGGGAATTACTGTTCAGGATCTCAGTTCTAATTATCAGTGGGACACGGGAGATGTCTATGCTGAGGGCAGGCTGTACAAAGATGAATTTCCCACGATCTATAGGATTGGATCCCGGACCAATTTTAAGGGTATGATCGTTGTAGGTGATATTGGCTTGATTACGGATCATGAAATGTTTGTTAGTGTACTGCCTCGTTTGGGCGTTGAATATGGATTTTTAGAGCAATACTATTTCCGCGGCGGTTATGGAAACGGACGGAAAGCATTTGGGCTTGGGTATGAATATGGATTGTTCAAACCTCACGATTCTCAAATTGATTATGCATTTTCTATGGATTGGGCAACCCAATCGGCGCATACAATTTCCTATGCATTCCGTTTCTAAACTAATTCTGACACTGCTGGTCCCATTATATGGAATGGGAACACAATTCCTGGTGCTGCCGACCCATGCGAATGAATTAAGTATTGGCAGTCACCCAACCATGGGTGGCATATCGCCCATTAATCCTGCACTTTTTTCTGCACCGCAAAATCACCCTGACCTTTCCATAAGTCGTGGTGTATGGCTTGGGGATGTTACCCTGACCCACTTGGGATACACGCAATTAGTCCGAGGAAAAACATTTCATTTTAATGCGAAATATTCCGGATTATCTGATTTGGAATTCAGGGATGCTGTGCCACAGGACGAGGCATTATCAACTTTTTCTTCCTATGGTGTTTCCGTGGATGGCGGATTTTCAGTTCTGCGTGAAAAACAGAAATACGGTATTTCCTTTTCTTATATTTTTATGGGACTCTACACGGAAACATCTTCAGGATTCGGAATAAATTTGGGATACGCCAGGAATTTGGCTAAAGGGATGAAATTAGGTCTATCAATACAAAATCTTGGGAAAATGTCAAAGCTTTCCGAAAAAGCACCTGCACTTCCTGCAAGAATGATAGGCGGGATTTCCAAGCAACTCACATTCAATGATTATCAGAACACACTCTATTGTTCCGGAGAATGGAACCAATCAGCGTCAACAGGAAAGTTTTATTTTGGGAATCATTTTCGTTGGGCTCGGCTCAGTCTCATGGGTGGATTTGCTGCCACAGAAAATGTCGTTGAATCTTCAGCTGGTTTTGGCCTGAATCTCGAGAAATACCAGATTACCTATGGCATCCAGTTTGGTTCACAAAACTTGGGGACACCCCAAATATTATCTTTTCAATTCCGACTTCCATGAAGAAAAAGAAATCCCGCATATCTGTCAATTACATTCTTATTGGCATCATTGTTGTCCTGCTCATCTTCCTGAAAAGAATGGATGATCGCGTTTCAGAATTAGAGAAACGGGAAATCGTTGTAGAAAAGATTGAATTAAAAAAAGAAGAAAAAGCCCATAAACTATCTCCGGAAATACCCCCACCCACTTTGAGAGGAACTATAGGTATCATCATTGATGATTTCGGGTACCGGAATGATGAAGTTTCCGATGGATTCCTGAATTTGGATGTGCACTTGACCTATGCGGTCATCCCCGGTCATGAATACAGCAGATCTTTTGGAGAAAAAGCTGTGAATAGGGGATATGAAGTCATTGTGCATATGCCATTTGAAAATCTTGCCAATAAGGGCGGTGAAGAGAGTTTCGTGTTATCCGCTTCCATGGATAGCAAAACCATTCAAGAACGAGTGCAGACAGCCTTTAATCAAATTCCAACTGCCATTGGGATGAATAATCATCAAGGGTCAAAAGCCTCCGCCGATCAGCATGTCATGTCCAACGTGGCGAGAGTGCTGAAAAAAAGGGATTTATTTTTTGTAGATAGTCGCACAACGGTGGAAACAGTAGCGGAATCCACCATGGTAGCATATGGCGTCCCCACAACCAGGCGAAATGTCTTTTTAGATAATGAAGATAATGAAGGAAAAATCCATGCACAACTTATTGAATTGGTTCAAAAATCAGAAGAGTTGGGTACTGCTGTTGGGATCGGGCATGTGAAACCAAAAACCCTGAAAATATTACAGAAACATATACCGGAACTGCAGAAAAAAGGATTTAAATTTGAATTCGTCTCTAAAATGCTTCATTGAATTAACCTGGATTATTCATCAGAAAGAAAATATTTATCCCAAGTACAGAAATGAGTGAGGATAAGAGAATTATGTTGGTAAGTAATTATTTAAAACGTAATCATGTAAAGGAGCACGATTTACGTTTTTTATATTTATCCCGCAAAAAACTCGGGACAGGCTGTTTTATGCTCGGTACTACTCCAAAACTTCTTTTCTATCAAATCCACACTATCGCAATGTTGGTGAATTAATAAGGTTTAATGCCAATCCTCTGTAGAGTTACCCGTGGTGATCTAACTGAAAGCATCCATGTTGTTTTTGCCGTCGCCGTCGATGAAACCAGACACGTTTTTTATGCCACCGGTGATCCCTTTTACCTTACCTGTATCCGCTCCTCATTAAAACCATTCCAGGCTGCTGCTGCGGTTAAAGCCGGTGCCGTGGATGCGGCTGAATTTTCTGACCAGGAACTTGCACTCATGTGCGCCTCACACATGGGTGAAGACATTCATGTAAAAACAGCAAGATCCATGTTGGATAAGCTTGGTCTTTCTGGGGCCGATTTGGAATGTGGCCCCCATTTTCCTTTAGACAAAATCACACAGCGCAAAATGATCAAAGATGGAAAAAATGCAGAACCATTTCATAATAATTGCAGTGGAAAACATGTTGGCATGCTGGCATTGGCCAAACATTTAGGGCAAGGCATCAAAGGATATATCCAAAAGGAACATCCGGTGCAAAAAGAAATTTTTAATCTTGTAAATGAATTGACCGGAGCGGAGAATATCCCCACAGAAATAGATGGTTGTTCAGCGCCCACGCCCTTTATGTCTTTAGAAACAATTGCCCGTCTTTTCCAGAAACTGGCTGCGGGTGAAACACCGGAGTTAAGCCGGGTTTTTGATGCCATGTGCTCTCACCCTCATTTGGTGGGCGGAACCAATCATTTTGATTCTTTATTTATTGAAGCACTTGCAGGGCGTGGAATTACAAAAGTGGGTGGTGAATCCGTCCGCGGTGTTGCTCTCAAAAAACCAAATGGCGGCAGCATCGGGATTGCCTTAAAAATATTAGATGGTAACTTTCGAGCCCTGCCTCTTGCCACCATGAAATTATTGGAGCATTTGGAACTTTTAACTGATGCAGAACTCCAAAAATTATATAAATTCAGGACGAAGATTTTAAAAAACCATAACCAACTGAAAATCGGCCGGATCGAAGCCATTGTAGAAACCTAGATGAGACTTATTTTTTATTTCATTATTTTTTTTCAAGTAATTTTTTCTCAACCAAATCAAGTCATTGGCCAGGGCCTTACGGGACAAGATTTATTGGGATATGTTATTAGTAATTATAAGACATTTACAACTTTAGGTTATAACACTGCAAGAGATGTCATGTTTGGTACGATTGATTTAAATGAAAGCGACCAAATTTCCTGTGTTTATTCTGGCTATACAATCACACTTGATACATCCCAAGATCCAAGTACAAATGCATGGGAACAAGGCATTAACTGTGAGCATACCTGGCCGCAAAGTATGGGTGCTGATGAAGAACCGCAAAGAAGTGATATGCATCATCTTTTCCCATGCAAATCCAATGTGAATTCTTCAAGAGGGAATGACCCATATGCAGATATACCAGATGAAGATACGGATATCTGGTATCGGAATGATTATTCACAGGGGTCTATTCCAGAAGAATTTATTGATGAATATGCCGAAAAATATAACCCGCCTAATCCAACTGAGGAACGATTTGAACCTCGGGATGATCATAAGGGCGATGCTGCTAGAGCAATGTTCTATTTTTTTGCAATGTACCAAGATGCAGTGGATGTTGATTTCTGGAATATTCAAAAAGAAATATTATACCAATGGCATCAATATGATCCGGTTGATGATTGGGAGTATGAAAGGACCTGGGCCATTGCAGAGTATCAGGAAGACATGCCAAATCCCTTTGTCGTAGACTCAACACTTGCAAGAAGGATCTGGTTCTATACACCTGCAGGTCCATCGGGTATTGTTATTACAGAGATCATGCCAAATCCGGCAACCGTGTCAGACACCTATGGCGAATGGTTTGAGATCTATAACACCACAGATTCCACTATTGATATCGATGGGTGGTCAATTAAAGATGCCGAGAGCGATAATCACACCATTACGAGTGTTGCCATGTCAATTCCAGTGATGCCCGGTGATTATTTTGTTTTCGTCAGGAATGCTGATTCTACATTAAATGGTGGTTTAA
>ENA-ORDI01000419-ORDI01000419.1-marine-metagenome-genome-assembly--contig:-NODE-419-length-29704-cov-2.885679_pt1 | contig 29704 bp, 36 predicted proteins | sample MGYA00248628_ERZ508525 | MGnify/ENA primary metagenome ERZ508525 (study PRJEB26195, sample SAMN05422138) | marine metagenome | isolation source: East of Porto Seguro, South Atlantic Ocean | place... | reverse complement strand
GCGGAGGTCCGCCATTTGGCACTCGGCGAGAAAGCCGTTCAATTCTGCGTGCGCCTGCGCTTGCGTCATGCCGTGCAGATCGACACGCGCTTCGGGCCGCAGTTGGCCGCGCTTAAGACGCTGGGCTTTACGCCTGTCGAGGCCGGCCGTTTTACCCGGAACCAATTCGGGATGCTGCTTGGCGACGGTTGGCGGCGGGGGCGGCGGCGCGTTCTCGGCTTCGGCCTTGCGCAGTGCTTCCTCGCGCTCGCGCGCGATCCGCGCCTCTTCCTCGCGGCGCTTGCGCTCGGCTTCCTGCGCCTTGCGCTGTTCCTCGCGGAAGAAGGCGGTCTGCTTGCCTTCCAACGCGCGCTTCACGCCGTCGAGCCGGTCGACCAGATCATTCTTCTTCGCATCGACCGCGCGACCCGCTTCCAGATACGGCGCCTTCACCGTCTTGTGGGCGTCCTCGACGACCCTGATTACGGCGCGGACCTGCACGACGGTATCGCCAAGCCGACCGGCGGTGCCTTCGTCCATGTCTTCGATCTGGAGAGCATCGGCACGCTTGCCTGCATCGACCAGCGCCTCGACGCGATCGTTGAAGCCTTCGCGCTCGGCGAGCATTTCGTCGAACAGCCGTTCGGCATCACCGGCAAGGCTGGGCAGGTTGTCGCCGATCACGCTGCCGCGCGCAGGCGGCGGGGTGTCATCTTCGCGACGGGCAATGGTACGCTGGGGCATTCAACTATCTCCTAGAATGCGATGGGGGCGGTAAGCGGGTCGCTCCTGCGGCGAGGATCGGCGACGGCACTGTCGGGGGCATGCTCGCGCGCCCATTCGGCGCGGCGGCACAGCAAACGATATTCAGCCTGGTCGATGGATGAGAAGCCGCGTCGGGGAGGCCAGACATCGTCGATGTCGACCGGGTCTCCATTAGCCTCGGCCTGCCAGCGCCACGAGCGGTCCATTTCTTCGCCGGTGTCGGGATCGTGCGGCGGGCCGTGCCAGATACGAACTCCGCACGGCACCGCACCGGAGCGCAGGCGCATGCGGTAGAAGCCCGCTTCCGGAATGCTCGCGTCGAGCCCGGCATAGCCTTGCGGCACCGCCCCGCCATCGCCGTATCGGTGGAGGGCGCGCGTCACGCCCACGCCCACCCTGCGAACTTGACCGCAGCAGCGCCAAGCGTGGCGAAGGCGAACAGCACCGCGACGATCAGCAGCGCGCAGCCCGCGCCGGTGACGAAATCCCTGACGGGTCCACGGGGGCGGCTCATTGTGCAGCCTCCTGCATCGATCGCTGGAGTTTCGCCCGCATCTGCCTGCCCTCGACGGAGCAATGGTGAGGATGGCGCTTTACGCGGCCCTCATGAACAGCAATGGAAACGACCGGGCCCACGGTGCCAACGGACCATCCGGTCATCGCCGCGATTTCGCGCTTCAGAAAACCCTGTGCGTAGAGCCGCACAATGTTTTTCCTGTCTTCCGGCGAACAGGTCGCACCTTTGGACCGCCCGCTCCTGACATAGCAGGTCGCACCGCCCATATTCCGGCTAAGCTTCACCGCAGCGCGAGGCCCGGCAATTCGGGTCAGCTGATCGAAAGACGCCTCGTAGCTCATGGCACCATCACCCACGCACTGGCGAGCAGGACGGCACCGCTCACCATCGCCCCGGCGAACTCGACCGCGCTGCCGCGCAGGAAGGTACGCATCGCGCCGGGGTCTTCGGCGCGGATCTGCGCGTCGATCAGGTCGTCGCTCCACGGCGCAATGATGCCGTTCGGCCAGCGCGGGCTGAGCGGGAACCCGGCGCGCACGAACCACTCCCACCGCGCCTGCGTCGGCGTGAAGTCATGCGCGGAAAGGTCGAGCCATTCGCCTACGCCGTCACGGCAGGCAACATAGCACTTGCGACCGGTGGTGTGGCTGGTGCCGTCGATGTGGCAGCACAAGTGCCAGCCATCGACCGGCTCGATGCCATCTACGCGATATTCGGCGGGGCTGACGACGACCGACGCAGCCGCGAACTTCGCGGGCAGATCGTCATCGATCCATGCCGCGCCGCTGCCGGGTGTCTGATACTGGGGAAGGGTTTGCACGTCTGTTCCTCACACTGCGGGACTGGCCCGTGTGAGAGACGTGTTATGCGATAATCGGAACTATCGCAAGCTGTAAATTGCGATTATCGCATTTTCCCTCGGAAGGGTGCTATAGCGGTGGAACGTCGATCGGCTCGTCGTCGACTTGATCCGGCACTTCCCGCGCGGTCGGGCCGTGACATTCTTCTCTCATCGATTCGTAATCGTAGTCTCGAAACGTAGCCGCACGCGATCCTGTGGCGAAGAAAGGCTGGAAGCCGGTGTAGGCACCTAGGCGGTTCTTGGCGTTGACGCTGCCATAGATCATCACCTTCGTCACAGGGCAGCGCGCCAGACCGCGGAACTGTGCGCTGTCTGGGTCGAGAAGCGTGTAGCGCACCGCCTCTTTCTCTTCCGAGAAAGCGAAATCGGAGCATCCTGCGCAGAGCAGTGCGGCCGCTAATCCTAGAGCCGCCGCCCGAACCATACCGGCCTCCCGATAATGCGCGTCTGCTCCGACGGCGCAGACTCGCCCGGATATTTCGGGTTCGTCGAGAAAATGCGAACCTCACCGTTCCGCGAGCGCTGCACGTTCTTGACGACATACTCGCCCCAGTCGCCATCCCACAGGGCGAATGGGCCTGGCTGTGCCGGGCTCTTGTCCCGCTTATCGACAAGCAGCTGATCTCCGTGGTGGAAATCAGGCTCCATGCTATCGCCGCGAACGTCGATCAGCAGAAAGTCGCTGGCCTTCCCTCTGAACACGTCCTCCACTAGCGCGCGCGGAACTAGCGCCAGCTCCACCTCACCCTCACCAGTTCCGCCACCGCCCATGCCTGCATAGGTAGGCAGAACCTCGACATGCACGTAAGACCGAACGTCGGATTGAGCCTCGGCGGCATCATCGCCACGCGCGAGAACGCCAGCGCGCTCTTTCTCCGCAAGCCACTTCTCCGCAGTCTCGACCTCTTCGACCTGCATGCGGCGCGTGCCACGCCGGATCTTGGAAATCTTGTTCTCTTCAAGCCCCAAAGCATCGGCAAGGTCGCGCTGCGTCAGGCCAGCCCGGTCCAAGCGCTCAAGAATCGCGCGCGCCGCTGGCTGACTTGTCTGGATCTTCGGCATGCGCGATTTGCGCACCGGCTGACGAATATCGCAATCGCGAATATCGCAAGTTCGTTCTTGCGTTTGCCTTGCGATTTTCGCATATAGCTGTTCATGGACAACATTGCTCATGCTGTGCTCGCTCATCTCGGCGGCACCTCCGCGACAGCCCGTCTGATCGAAACTCCTGTTTCGACAGTCCATAGCTGGAAAGAGAGTGGCATCCCGCCTGCGCGCCTCGCGCACATCAGGCTGGCTGCAAAAACGGTCGGCAAGCCGCTGCCCGATGATCTCAGCGAACTGCTCGAAGCGCCGGAAAGCGACGCGGCATGATCCGCGACATCGGCCCCAACGCCTGCAGCGAGTTCGGCGAACCTGCCGCGCGCACCACCAGCTTCCCCACCCCGGGCCTGACCCCCACTCCCGAAGGGCCCGGGGCCCCTCCCGCCGACGCAGATGTCCAAACGTCGAAAGGCGCTGATGCGTCGGCGGGTTTTTCTTTGTTCCATAGCCAGAGGCATAGGTAATGTCCGCAATCCCTGTCGTTCCGAAAATCGTGCCGCTGAGCGAAGACCGCTTCCACGACCTCGCGCTGGTCTGCATCTCCAACATGATCGCACAGCATGGCCGCGAGAAGGTTGCCGAGGCGATGCAGATCAGCACACGGCAGCTTGGCAACATCATGGCCGGATCGACACCGGGTGCGTTTCGCCTGGCCAACCTTCGCTGCCTCGATCCCCAGGCGCTTGACCCGATCAGCAGGGCTCAGGGCCTGCGGTCCGTTCCTCGCGATGCGACTTGCTCGACCGACCCCGTATCCGTCGCGCTCGCACGCCTGCTGGCCAAGACGATCGAGGCGGAACACCCCGAAAGCGAGAATGGGCCGGCCGTCTCGCTCTGCGAAATCCTCGCCCTTCCCGAACAGGAATTGCGCTTCGCGGCTGCGGCGCTGGCTGGGTCCGAACCGTGGGATCAGCTGAAAGAGCAGTCGCGCATTCCCCGCGTGGTGTTCAACTTCGTGCAGAAGCTGGTCGAAGAAGATGACGACCAGAAGCGCGATCACATGCTGGTCTCGCTGACCGACCTGCTGACCGCTCGCGGTCTGGGGGTTCCGTCCGATCTGGTGACGATGGCTGATGGCACGGCAGGTTCCTCGCCCGTGCCGAGCGTCGAGCGCAAGCGTCCCTTCCTCGCCGCGGTCGACGGCAAGGCGAACGACGACTTCGAAGCGAGCGAGGAAGAACTGGCGGCGCAGAAGGCCCGGCCCAGCACCGAACAAGCGCAGGCCGAAGCGGACGCCGCGAGCGAAGCCAAGCCCGGAACCGGGGCGGCCGCACGCGCCGCGATGAAGAACAAGGGGGCCGAAGCCGACGCCTGACCTGCCCGGAGCCCTGCCGTTCGCGGCGGGGCCGAGGATCAGTTCAGGAATCGGATGGGCCTATGAAAACCCTCGCACTCGACCTCTCGAAAAGCTGCACCGGCTGGGCCGCATGGCAACCCGGCTGGGAGCATGCGCGCCTCGGGCATTTCTCGCTCGGTGGTCCTATGTCGTCCAACGGTCAGGTGTTCTGCAAGCTGCAGGAGAAGCTGCGCGAACTGGTGATGACCTTCGATCCCGACCGCATCGTGTGGGAACAGAAGATCAATCCCCAGAACCTGCAGGCGATTTCCAACTATCAGACCATCCAGCTGATGGGCGGTCTGGAAGCGCATGCGGAAAGCTTCGCCGCGGCGTTCTCGATTCCGGCCCGTGCCATCAATGTGTCCAGCTGGCGACCGGACTTTCTGGGCCGCGATGAGATCGCCGGTCTGCGCGCTGCCGTCAAGGAAGAGGAAAAGCGGACCGGCAAGAAGATCGGCACCAGCGATGCGCTCAAGCGCGGCGTCATGGAGCGCGCCAAGCAGTTCGGCCACGATCCTCGCAAGCACGATGAAGCCGACGCGCTGGGCATCCTCGATTACGAACTCCTGCACCGTGGCATCACGCCGCCGTGGCGCTCTGCCGAGGTGCTTCAGCCAACAGGTGCCGCATGAACCTCTCCCGCTTTCTTCCGTTTCGCCATGACGCCGAACACCAGCGCGTGACCAGGGCCGCGCGAGCAATGCGCCTGGCAGGCGTGAATGCCGAGAAGGCGAAGGTTCGCGCGGTCTGCGACGAGATGCGCCGCAAGGCCGGGCTGCCGCCTGCCACATGGCCCGCTCTGGAAGGGGAGCGCTGATGGCCTCGCGCGCAAAATCCATCCCGAGCGGCGGCTACCAGCACCGCAACCCGAAGGTCGTTCATGGCCGCGAGCGCAATGCACGCGGCGCGCTGACCCTGCATCCATCGCATCCTGCCGTGGTCGAGGGGCGCACGCTGTTCGCCAAGAGCGTGGTCTATGCCGAGGAAAGTCCGCGCCTGCTGGTCTCCGGCTTCAACCAGCGCAAGGTTGGCAAGACAGTCACCAAGGGCGCGTGGAAAGGCATGCCGATCTACACGCTGACGCTGGAAGAGCGCGCCACCTGCCCCACCTCCTGCAAGCAATGGCTGTCGTGCTACGGCAACAACATGCACTGGTCGCGTCGTCATCGGCTCGACGAAGACCTCATCGTCCATCTCTGGATCGAACTGGCCGAGAAGGCCCGCGATCATCCCGACGGCTTCGTCGTCCGCGCCCATATCCTCGGCGATTTCGGTTCGCCCGATAACCCGGAACTGGCGTTGGCCTACGTGGCGATGTGGCGCGAAGCGCTGGCCGAACTGCCGCAGCTGCGCATGTTCAGCTACACCGCGCATGATCCCGATGGCGAGATCGGCTCCAAGATCCTCGCGCTGAACTACGAGTTCGCGGAGCGCTGCCGGGTTCGGTTTTCCGGGCTCGACATCGGCGCGCACGGCGCGGTGGTGGTCGAGAGCCTGGCCGAGAGCCGCCACGTCGTCTGCCCGGCCCAGACCGACGCAACCGACTGCTGCGCAACCTGCGCGCTGTGCTGGTCGATGGATCGCACCATAGAATTTCTGAGGCACGGATGATGGCAAAAGGTCCGCTGAAACGAAACGAGCGAATCGTGCTTGAGCATATCTCCAAGGCTGCCGATCGCGGAGCGCTATGCCCTACCAACGGCGAGCTTGCAGAAGCGCTTGGCCGCGCCAGCACTGCGATCGCAAGCAACGCGGTGAAGAGCCTTGAAAAGCGCGGTCTTATCGAGGTCGAGCGCTTCACCATGGGGCGCACGGTGACCGTGATAGCGACGGGGCGTTCTACCAAGGCTCCGCTCAACACCAGGCCGCATCGCCCACGCGGCCCCGGTTCTCCCAAGCCGGTGCGCAAACCTGTTCCGCGTCCCGACACGCTCTCCATCCACCCGCGGATCGAAGTCAAGCCGGGCCGCTACGTTCTCGACGCGGACGGGCGGCTGCACCCGTTCAAGCACAAGGCGTTCGTCGGCGCGGTGGTTGCCGTCACCGTGCGCGCAAAGCCGCAGCCCGAGTCCGTGCCCGCCCCTGTCCCTACGCCGGTCGCTGCGCCGGTCTCTGCGCCGCCTCCTGCCCCGCCGAAGCCGCGGCCCCGGCGCGTGCTGCGCGAGGAACCTGCCCCGCCGAAGTCTCCGGTCCATCATGGCGGCGTGGTGGTGATCGAACCGGAGCGCGAAATCGACTGGTCGCGTGCCGCCGAGGCGCACCGCGCGCTCCTGACCAAGTCAGCGCCTGCGAAACCGAAGACCGCCCTGCTCTGCGGGATCTGCAAAGAGCCGCACGAAAGCGTGCGCAAGGCCGAGGCCGCCTGCACCTATTGCCGGGCTGTGGAGAGTGCGCTGTGATGAGCCACAAGGTCATTGCGGGCGATTGCACGGTGATCCTTCGCGAACTCGCCCGAGATGGCGTGCTAGTCGATGGCTGCGTGGCTGATCCGCCGTACCACCTCGCAAGCATTGTGTCGCGTCTCGGCTCATCCGATTCCGCGCCGATCCAGTCGGGTTCGACGGGTGTATATGCTCGGTCGAGCAAAGGCTTCATGGGCCAGACCTGGGACGGCGGCGATGTCGCTTTTCAAGCATCGACATGGCGGCGAGTTTTCGACGTGATGAAGCCTGGAGCACACCTCGTCGCGTTCGCGGCCACCAAGGGCTATCACCGCATGGCCTGCGCGATCGAGGATGCTGGTTTTGAAATTCGCGACATGCTTGCATGGCTGTACGGCACAGGGTTCCCGAAATCTCACAATCTGGACGGCGAATGGGAGGGATGGGGCTCTGCCTTGAAGCCGGCCATCGAGCCCATCGTATTCGCGCAGAAGCCTATCAGCGAGGGCTCGATTGCTGCGAATGTCGCGCGATGGGGCGTTGGCGCGCTCAATATCGATGCCTGTCGCATCGCGTCCGACGATGCCCAAGGTGGAAGCTACACCGTCAAGCGGCTTGCGCCAGGCGCTGACGTAAACCGCACCGGATCGTGGAAGCAGGAAGCGATTTACGAAGGGCAGATGAAGCCTGGCCGCTGGCCTGCCAACGTGATGCACGACGGCAGCCCGGAGGTTTTGGAGGCCTTTGCTGCGTTCGGTGAACGTGGCGCGTTGGCTCCCGTCAACAAACGCAACGCAGATAAATTCCGCAATACCTATGGGGATTTCAAGGGCAACGTCGACGAGAGCGGTTCAACCTTCCGCGGCGATTCTGGCACGGCAGCGCGATTCTTCTACTCGAGCAAGGCAACTCAAGGCGAACGGGTCTTCGAGTGCAAGGAATGCGGCACGCACCAAGTCGGAAAGCCAACCTGCGGACACGACGAAATCCGCACCCATCCTACGGTGAAGCCGCCCGCTCTGATGGAGTGGTTGATCGGGATGATCTGCCCGCCCAGTGGGCTTGTTCTTGATCACTTCGCCGGCACTGGAACCACAGCGGCCGCTGCTCAGAGCCTAGGCATCAGTTCAATTTCCATTGAGGCCGATCCGAACCATGTGCGCGACATCGGCGTACGCTTAGGTATCCCCGTTGACGACTTGCTTTCCGCGACGGTCGAGGCCGCTCCGACGACATGCCACAATCCGCAGGGGGAATTGCTGTGAGCGCTACCACCGACACCCTCCCCCACAATGTCGAGCATGAAGCCTCCCTGCTCGGCTCCATGCTGGTCACGAACGACATCATCGACATGGTCGCCGACCGGCTGGCACCCGCCGATTTCTACGCCAGTATTCATGGCGACATCTTCGAACGCGCCGTGGCGATCTACTCGAAATCGGGCATGGTCAATCCGCCCTCGCTGGTGCCGTACTTCAAGGAAGACGAACGGATCGTCCAGCTTGGCGGCGTTGGCTATCTCGCCCAGCTTACCGGCCAGGTCGACTATATGGCGATGGGCAACTGCGCCGCGCTGGCGAACGAGATCGCCGCGCTGGCACGTCGCCGCCGGATCATCACAGGAATGCGTGAAGCGGCAGAGGCTGCCGGCGATCTTGATCGCGAGGTAAGCGAAGCGGTCGGGCTTGCCGATGCCGCAGTGGAAGAACGTGGGAATGACAGCGTCGTCGAGGCGACCGGCGCAGAATGCTTCGACGAGATGCTGGACGCCTACGGGCGCGAGGAGCGCGGTGTCACCTGCGGGTCTATCCCCTCGCTCGACCATGTCATGGGGCATGCGCTACCCGGCCAGCTCATCATCGTCGGCGCACGCCCCGGCATGGGCAAGACCGCGCTCGCGCTGTCCTACAGCATCGGAGCAGCGCGCAAGGGCCACGGCACGCTGTTCGTCAGCCTTGAGATGCGCAAGCGCGAGCTGGCGCAGCGGATGGCATCGGACCTGTGCTACGACGGCCATGAAATCCCCTATGCCCAGATCCGCGACGGTAGGCTCGACGGCGACCAGAGGCGCAAGGTAGAGCAGGCCCGCGACCTGATGCGCAGCCTTCCCTTCGGTGTGATCGATGCGGGCTCCCTGACCATCGGTCGCCTCGCCGCGATGATCCGCCGCACCAAGCGCCGCATGGCCGCTCAGGGCAGTTCGCTCGATCTTGTGGTGGTCGACTACCTTCAGCTGCTTCGCGCCAACGAGACGCGCGGCAAGAGCCAGTACGAGCAGGTCAGCGAAATCTCCCGCACCCTGAAGGCGATCGCCAAGGAAACCGGGGTCGCGATTATGGCCCTCGCCCAGCTCAGCCGTGAGGTCGAAAAGCGCCCCGACAAGCGCCCCATGCTGTCCGACCTGCGCGACAGCGGCCAGATCGAACAGGACGCCGATCTGGTGCTGTTCCTGTTCCGAGAGGAGTATTATCTGAGCAAGGAAAAGCCCCCGCAGCACAACGAGAAATACACCGACTGGCAGGGTGCCATCGCCGACGCCCGCGGCAAGATCGACTTCATCGTCGCCAAGCGCCGCAACGGCGTCGAAGGCACTGCCACCGGGCGCTTCCATGGCGAGTTTCAGGCGGTGCGCGGATGAGCGGTTTCGCCACCATCCAGCGCGATGCGCGCAAGCACCCCTTGTTCCACGGCGACGCGGATCGCTTCGGGGCGTGGGTCTGGCTGATCCTGGGCGCGGCGTGGAAGCCGACCCCGTTCGACATAGCAGGCAAAACGGTGACCCTCGAACGGGGGCAAATCTGCGTTTCGATCAGGCAGTTGGGGGACGAATGGGGCTGGTCGAAATCGAAGGTCGACCGGTTTTTGACCCGTCTCGAAACCGAGACAATGATCGAACGAAAAGCGGGACAGGGACGATGCATCATAACCATCTGTAATTATGAGAAATATCAGGAACAGCGGGACACCGACCGGGACAGCAGCGGGACACCGACCGGGACAGCAGCGGGACAGCAGCGGGACATAAAAGAACAAGGGAACAAGTTAACAATAGATTCCCCCCTTACCCCCCAGGGGGGGAGGCGAGGGAAATCGAAGATCCCTAAGGACTGGAAAGCTCCCCAAGTCGACGAGCTGACACCGCAGGCGCATGCCTGTGCCAAGCAATGGCCGCAGGGCAAATACGCGATGCACGCCGAGGCATTCCACAACTTCTGGCTCGGTGACGGGCGGATGAAATCCGACTGGGAGCGCACCTGGGCCAACCGCGTGGTGGCGATCCACGATCAGGTGATGCGCTCGGCCAGCTTTGGCACCGGCCCACCGGGCCGCGGCAACTCCCCGTCCTTCCTCGACCACAAGCTAGCCGAAAGAGCGAACCAGTCATGATCCCGAACGCCAAATGTCAGACCTGCGTGTTCCACTCCCCGAGCCGTACCAAGCACGGCATCGGCCAGTGCCGGTCGCATTCGCCGATCCTCGGCATGGGCGACCGGGGGCCGCGAACCCTGTGGCCGATCACCCACGCTGACGACTGGTGCGGCGATCACGCGACCGCCGAGCAGGGAGACGGGACGTGAGCGAGCAGCGTTCCAGAACCAGCCTGACGCCCTACGCCCCGCTGATGCGCGACCCGGACGAAAACGGCGCGCACAAGCTGGCTGCTCGCAAATGGCATGAGGACGGCACGCTGATCGTCAGGCGCGAAAGCCTCGACCGGATGGACTGGCAGGACCGCGACCTGCTGAACGCGATCGGGGCCCGTCTCTACGGGCCGAGGGAGGATTGATGAGCGAACTTCAACGCATCCGGCGGCGGCGTCTGACCCTGCAGCGCGAGACCGCGCGGCTCGCGATCTACGAAGCGCTGGCCGATCTTGCTTTCGACATCCGCCAGGTGGAGCGGCTGCGCTCGGATGAGCGCATCGCCCACATCCGCGATTGCAGCCGGGAAGAGCGAGCCCGGGTCGAGGCGCTGATCGCCCGCGACCGCAGCGACCGGCTGACCGACGCGATGCGCGATATGGCCGAGATCGAAATCGGCGAAGGGCGGTTTCTCAACATCGCCGATGCCGTGGTTGGACCCACCCCTGAATGGCTGACCAAGGGAGATACCGTGCCTTTCACCCCGCCCCTTCCCGAGAATGCCCGGAACGAGGTTGCCAAGCCGCCACGGACGAGCCGCCGGGTTCAGTGCCCGCAAGCCTATCGCCAGCTGCGCGGAGCGGTGATCGATTACGAAGGCTACCGGGCTTGCTGCTGGCTGGACGATCTGAACGAAGCCAGCGGCATGACCGGGGCCTGTGCCACGACCGACTACCAGAAGGAGGTTTTCGCTTCTCCACAGGCTCGCGCACCGTTCACCGACGCGCAGTGCGAGGCGCAGGACATGATGCGGCTGGTGCGCGAGATGATCGTCGCCGCACGCGCCTCCGATGGCCGATACCTGACGTTTCTGGAGCTTGTGGTGATCCGCGATGTGCCGCTGCACCGGGCGACCCGGCAGGCCCGCGCGTTCCACCGCAGGCCGCAGCAGGCGTTCGCCCGCGGGGTCGAAATTCTCGTCGATGTGAAAAATTCGATCGAGGCGGATTGACGATGTTGTCAAAAGCGCATATCGGTCTCGGCAAGTTCAAAGTTGCGCCCGCAGGAGGCGCTTCACCCGCCGGCATCTGCGCTGAGCGGGTTTTTTCGTGCCTGTCGCGGGCGAGGGTCCGATGACCGAGCTTATGTCCAAGGCCCAGTTCGCCCGCCATCGCGGCGTTGGTCGCTCTGCGGTATCGAACTGGATCACGCGAGGCCAGCTTGTGATCGTCGACGGCAAGGTCGATGTCGCCGCGAGTGAGGCGCTGCTGGATGCGTCGGTCGATCCGGGTCGCGGAAGACCGCCGGAGCATGACCCCCAGCCAGGGGGCGGCACTCCGGCAAAGAAAACCGGTTCCGCGTCGTCGAAGCCTGCCGCCGCCACCGCGAAATCAGAGGGCGACGGCGACGCGGATAACCTGCGCGAACTGCGCGCCCAGCAGCTGCGCGAAACCGCGCACGGTGCAGCGCTCAAGAACGCCAAGATGGCGGGCGATCTGGTTCCGGCTACGGCTGCCGGCAATATCGTGGAATCGACCATCTCGGGCTTCCTCGATCGGGCCCAGGCCGACTTGCGCAACCTGGCCGACATGCTGGTGCGCGAGACCGACCCTCGGAAGGGCCGGAAGGCTGCCGACGAATGGCTCGCCAGACTGCGCGAGAACTACGCCGACGAACTGGAGGCACAGCAACAGGAAGGATAGCGGATGTTCGTGGATCAGGAGCGGTTCGGCGAGAGGGCCGGAGCGCTGCTGGAACAGAACATCGAGGCCCTGCGGCAGTCGGCAATCCGCGCGGTACGGCCTCCGCCGAGACTGAAAATCTCGGAATGGGCCGAACAGCATCGGCGTTTTCCGGACGAAGACGCCTACCCCGGGCCTTGGCGCAACGAGACCGCCCCGGAACTGGTCGAGATCATGGACGCGCTGGTTCCCGAAGATCCATGCGAAGAGGTGGTGCTGATCAAGTGCGCCCAGTCGGGCGGGTCCGCATCGGGCGAGAACGCGATCGGGTATTGGGCCGACCTGCACCCCGGACCCGGCCTGTTCGTGCAGGCAACGCAGGGTGCGGCGAAGAACTGGGCGCGCGAGAAGTTCTGGCCGATGGCGAGATCGAGCCCCCGGCTGGATCCGGAGCGCGGCGGGGCGATTCGCGCGCAAGACCGCGACGGCACCGGATCGACCACTACGCTGATCCGGTTCGCCAGCGACAACGGCTACCTGATCCTGTGCGGAGCCAACAGTGCGGCCGATCTGCGGCAACGCACCGTCCGCTACGCGATCGAAGACGACCTCGACCAGTTTCCCGACGACCTCGACAATCAGGGCTCGCCGGAAAGCATGGTGAGCGCGCGCCTCAAGGTGTTCCGCAGCCGGGGGCTGTCCAAGCGGCTCAAGATTTCGACGCCCACGATCAAGGGCGTTAGCAAGATCGGTGCCGCCTACGAGGCGAGCGATGCGCGCCGGTTCTACTTCAAGTGCTGCCACTGCGGCGATAGGTTCGATCCGGTCTGGGAAGATATTATTTGGGATGAGGGCAAGCCCGAGACCGCCCACATGGTTGCGCCCTGCTGCGGCGGCGTGATCGAAGACTGGCGCAAGCGCGAACTGAAGCTTTCCGACGGCTGGCTGTCTCGCGTGATCGATGGGGAGCGCTCCCCCCGCTTCATGGGCGAAGAACAGTTTCAGGAACTGCGCGCACAGATGCCGCTGAGCATCCGGCGCGGCTTCCATCTGGAAGGCATGATTTCGACCTTCCAGTCATGGGTCGACATGGCGGTGAGCTTCGTGGCCGCGCAAGGCGATGAGAACGCGCTGAAGACCTGGACGAACCTTACCCGCGGGGTGGAGTTCGAACTGAAAGGGGGGCGCCCCGACTTCGACCGGCTCAAGGTGCTGCGCGAGCAGGACTGGGGCCGCAGCGAGGTTCCCGCTGGTGTGGTCGCCGTCACTCTGGGTGCCGACGTTCAGGCCGACGGCATCTATCTGGAACTGGTCGGCTGGGGGCAGAACTGGGAAAGCTGGCAGCTCGATGCCCGGTTCCTGCCCGGCGCGACCGACGTTTCGGGCGAAGGTGCCTGGAAGGAACTGGACGCCTACTCGCTAAAGGGCGTGACGTTCCCAGGCGGTCGCGTGGTGCCGATCGACCAGGAATGCGTCGACGCGGGCTATCACACCGATGCAGCGCGGGCCTACTGCGCGGCGCGCAAGAACCGGCTGGCAGTCTTCGGGCGTGCCGGCTGGGATATGGCGATACTGGGACGCGGCGAAGCGATCCGCTACGACCAGCGCGGCAAGCGTGCCGGCAAGGCCGGGGTCGCGCAGGAAGACCGGGCATTTCTGGTCGGCACCTATCCGGCCAAGCTGACCTGGTACGGGTTCCTGCGCGAAAGCATCGTCTGGCATCGCGAACGCGAAGACGGCGACGCCCCCGACCTGAAGCCGAAGGGGCTGGTCCATGTCGGGCGCGATGTGCCCGAAGACTGGTTCGATCAGGTCACCGCCGAGGTGATTGTCGAGGAGAAGCGCGGGCTCGGCAAGAGGCGGGTGTGGAAGGTCTCGCCGGGACGGCAGAACCACTACCTCGACTGCAGGATCTACAATCGGGCGGCAGCGGAAAAGCTGCGGCTCGACATGCTGAGCAACGAAGACTGGGAGCGGCAGCGCGATCACCGGCACGAGCCTGTGACGCAGCAGACCAAGCGCTCCAGCACTACGAAACCCAAGGCGTCGTGGATCGACGGCGGAAAGGACTATCTGTGACCGACTATGCAGCGAAGAAGACCGCGCTGGAAGACGCGCTGCTCTCCGGGGAGCTGACCGTCGAAAGCGATGGCGACCGCGTGACCTATCGCAGCGTCGCCGAGATCCAGCGCGCGATCGACTTCTGCGACCGCCAGATCGCCAATTCGTCCAACACCGCGCTGCGCCCGGCCAGTACGGTCGCCGCCTACTCGACGCGGTAAGCGATGAATTTCGCCGAACGCCTCGACGGATTGATCGGGGCCGTCTCTCCCGAATGGGGTGCATCGCGCAAGCGCGCGCGGCTGGACATGCTGGCCGCGCAGGAAGCCACGCGCCTCTACGAAGCGGCTGAAACCAACCGGCGCACCTCGGGCTGGAACCGTCGCCCCTCGGGCGCGAACACCGACAATGCTCGTGGCCGGGCCAAGCTGTCCTGGGCCGCGCGCGATCTGGTGCAGAACAGCAAGTATGCTGCCGCCGGGGTTCGCCAGCTGGTCGCGACCCTGTGGGGCGACGGCATCGCGCCGATCATCGTCCACGAGGACAAGGCGATCCGCCAGCGGGCGCAGGACGAATGGGATCGCTGGGCCGAAGGCAAGGTCGACGGCATCGGCGACTGGTACGCCAACGGCAAGCTGTCGGTTCGCGAGATGATCGTGGGCGGGGAATCGCTCAACCTCTGGAAGCCGGATGCCAATGGGCCAGACGGGCATGTCTTCGGGATCGAGGGCGAGCAGCTCGACACCAGCAAGTCGTTCATGCTGCAGAACGGTGCCCGCATCGTCCAGGGTGTCCAGTATGGCAGCGACCTGCTGCCCGAAGGATACTGGCTGTTCGACGAAAACCCGCACGATCGCATCGCCCGCATGTCGTTCAACAGCCGGTTCGTCTCCGCGCAGGATGTCGACCACATGTACGAGCGCCTGCGTCACGGGCAGGCGCGCGGTGCGAGCTGGCTGGGCGCGGTTGCGATGACGCTAAAGGACATCGCCGACATCGAGGATGCGACCCGGCTGCGCGAGAAGGTTCAGGCTTGCCTTGCGGTGTTCATCACTCCGGCTGAAGGTCAGGGATCGCCGCTGGGCACGACATCGACGCAGGAGGACGATGGGCCCGGCGACCTCGCGACCGAAACGCTGCGCCCCGGCCTGATCGGCAGGCTTCGCCCGGGTGAGCAGGTTTCGACACTGAACCCGCAGCCTTCGGCGGTGACGGTCGATTTCATCCGGCAGCAGCTGGCGGCGGTCAGCGCCAACATGATCCCGTACCACCTGATGACTGGCGATGTGAGCCAGGCCAACTATTCGGGCCTGCGCGCGGCGATGAACGGCAGTTATGCCATGATCGACGACTGGCAGCAGAACGAGATCATCCCCATGCTGGTCATGCCCGCTGTGCGCCGCCGGATGCAGCGGCTCTATCTGGAAACCGGCGACCGTCGCTTCCTTGATGTGAAGCTGGACTATGCCCGCCCGATTCGCCGGCTGGTCGATCCGATCAAGGATCTGGCGGGCGAGGTCATGGAAATCCGCGCCGGTCTCAAGACGCTGGAGCAGGGTTTGGGCGAGCGCGGCCAGAATGCCGAAGAACACCTGCAGCGCATCAAGCAGATGAACGACATGATCGATACCCTCGGCCTCGCGCTCGACAGCGACCCGCGGCGGGTCACCGACAGCGGCGTGCTGCAGGCTGCCGCCGGATACCTACGCCCCCAGGGCGACAACTGACGAAAGGACCAGACGGATGATGATCCGATCGCAACGCGCCCGCGATGATGCGGAGCGCGAAGAACGCCTTGCGCCCCCCAATGAGATGCGCGGATCGCGCATGGCAGGCGAAGAGTCCCTGACCTACGATGCTGCCACACGCAGTGTGGAAGCGGTCTTTTCGACCGGCGCGGCGGTGAAACGCTGGGGTTTCATCGAAGAACTCGAGGTCAGCACCGAGGCGATCGATCTTGGCCGAGTTGAGAAAGGCCTGTGCCGCCTGCTCGATACCCATAATGCTTACGAGCTGGACGCTGTTCTCGGCAGTGTGAGCGAAGTTCGGATCGAGAACGGCGAACTGGTCGGCAAGCTGACCTTCGCAGAGACCGAGGCTGGCCGGAAGGCCGAGGGCATGGTCGCCCGCGGCGAGGTCAAGGGAATCTCGGTCGGCTACAAGGTGACCCGCTGGGAGATCACCAAGGAAGCCGACGAGAACAGCAAATACGACACATGGAGGGCAACGGGCTGGGAATTGCTCGAAGTCAGCCTTGTGCCGGTTCCAGCGGATGCCGGGGCGGGGGTCCGTTCCGCTGGCAAGTCCACCCCCCACGAAGACGGCCACGCCGCAACCCAAGAGGAAGACGAAATGATCCGCAGCGAGAACAGCGGCGCGGCTCCGGCCGCACCGGAAAGCACCCCGGCGCAGAGCGCGCCCGCGTCCGCCCCGGCGCAGCGCAGCGAACCTGCCACGCCGCCCGCGCAGACCCAGCAGCCCGCTGGCGAACAGCGCACCCACGCCCGCCTCACGGCAAGCGAAGCGCTTGGCCTGGTCGAAACGGCGCGCAGCTTCGGCAGCGATGTCGAGACCCGCGCCCGCGAACTGATCACCGAAAACGAGGAAGACAAGCGTTCGCCCGACGGCGTGCGGTCGGCCATCCTCGCCGCGGCTGGCGAAGCGCAGGGCAACCGTACCAGCGGTGTTCGCGCCGGTTCCTCGGTTACCATCACCGACGATGAGACCGAGAAGTTCGCTCGCGGTGCCGCGAACGCGATCCTGCGCCGTGCCGGCATGACTGAGATGGTCGAGCAGGCTGCCAAGAAGCGCGGCGAGACGGTCGACCTCAATCCCGGCGAGTTCCGCGGCATGCGGCTGGTCGACATCGCGGCGATGACCAATGAGCGCAACGGGATCCGGCCCGCCTCGCGTTCGCCGGAAGACATCGTTCGTGCGGCCCTCGAAGGTCACGGCCAGCGCGGCATCAGCCCGCAGGGCCTCCAGGGCATCGACGACTTCCCGGTCATCCTGGGCAATGTCATCCGCCAGACGCTGCAGGCTGCCTATGCCACGGTGCCCGACACCTGGCGCCGGTTCTGCGCCGTCGGATCGGTGCAGGATTTCCGGCCGCACTATCGCGTGCGCCTGTCGACCTTTGGCTCGCTCCAGACCGTGAACGAGAAGGGCGAGTACAAGAACCAGGAAATCCCCGACGGTTCGCGCGAGGCGATCACGGCACAGACGAAGGGCCTGATCATCGCGCTGACCCGTCAGGCGATCATCAATGATGATCTCTCCGCGTTCAGCACGCTGGCGGTCCAGCTTGGCCGGATCGCGGCGCGCACGATCGAGGAAGACGTGTACGCCACCCTCGCGCTCAACAGCGGCCTCGGGCCGGTGATGGCCGACGGCAGCACGCTGTTCCATGCCGACCACGGCAACATCAGCACCGGCGCGGCCATCAGCGTTGCTGCGCTCGATGCCGACGATCAGCTGATGGCGGCGCAGAAGGATCGCGGCGGGAAGGAATATCTCGACCTGTCGCCGTCCGTCCTGCTGGTGCCGCGTGGCCTGCGCAGCGAAGCGATCAAGCTGAACGGGGCGGAATACGACCCGAACACCAGCGGTCGCAGCGGCGTTCCCAACGTGGTGCGCGGCCTGTTCGACGACATCGTGGCCAGCCCGCGCCTGTCGGGCAAGCGGCGCTACATCTTCGCCGATCCGACCATCGCCCCTGCGCTTGAGGTTGCGTTCCTCAACGGCGAGCAGGAGCCGTTCATCGACCAGCAGGAAGGATTCCGGGTCGATGGTATCGAGTGGAAGGTCCGCCACGACTACGGCGTCGGCGCGGTCGACTACGTCGGCGCGGTTACCAACGCGGGCGCCTGATCCCGACAATCTGGCCGGGGCGGTTCGCCGCCTCGGCTATCCACCCAGCTTATCGTTCCGATGAAAGGAAATCGACATGCACTTCACCAACCCGGGCAACAACGTGACGCTGACCGCCCCGAGTGGCGGCGTTATCGCAGGCACTGCCTACCTGATCACTAACCTGCTCGTCGTCGCGGCCATCAGCGCCGCCGAGGGCGAGAGCTTCGAAGGCTCGACCAACGGCGTGTACGAAGACGCGCCCAAGGCGACCGGCCAGACCTGGGCCGAAGGTGCCAAGCTCTACTGGGACAACAGCGCCAAGAAGTTCACCACGACCGCCACCAGCAACACGCTGTGCGCCTGTGCGCTGGCTGCTGCCGCGTCCGGTGACACCACCGGGACCGTGTTCCTGACCGGCGTGGTTCGCTAACCATGGCCGAGAGCAACGCCAAGGCCGAACCGAAGCAGGACGCTTCGAAGCAGGCCGCAGCCAAGCCGAGCGAACCTCCGCGCGCCTTCTGCCAGGAAAAGACCCGCGTGATGGATTTCACCGCGCCGGCTGACGGGGCCGCGGAGGGACGCTTCTACCGGATCGGTGCAATGGTCGCCTATGCTGCGGTTTCCGCTCCTGCGAAGCAGCCCTTTCAGGCAGTCATCGCGGGCCTGTTTAACGATGCTCCCGGCATCGCCTCGGGCGGCTTCAAGCAAGGCGAGCCTGTCACCTTCGACGGGGAAACCTTCATCCCCGCGGGCGATCACCTTCCGATCGGGTTCGTCGCCGCCGATGGCAAGGGCCTGTACCTCACCGGGCAGCCGGGCTGAGCAATGTCGTGGGCCGAGCAACAGGCGCGTATGTCGCAAGGCGTGTTCGCCCGGCTCGGCCGCGATGCGACATGGCAGGGCAGCGCCGAAACAGTGCGTGTGATCCTGCGGGATGGCGATGCATCATTCGGCGAGGTGGTGACCGATAACGTGATCATCAGGGTGCGCGAAAGCGAAGTCGCCGAACCAGTTTCCGGGAATGAGGTCAATCTGACCGACGGACGCGATTACACCGTGATCGGCACGCCTCTGCTGAACCGCAGGCGCGAATGGGTGTGCGAGGCAAAACCGGCCTGACATGCGGCCTACGATCGAGGTCGATGGCTTCGATGCCATCACCGCCGAAGCCACAGCCGAGGTCGAGCGCCGCGCCAAGACCGGCGTGGAAGTCTCCGGCGAAGGCCTGAAGCGCGAACTGCGCGCACTGACGCAAGCCGCGCTTGGCTCCCGGGTATCGAAGACCTGGCAACTGAATTTCTACGGGATGACCGGGGGTAGCCCCGCCGCCTTCCTCTATTCCAAGGCCCCGGCAATCGTGCGCGGGCATATCGAGGGCGCGACCATCGTGCCGATTGGTGGTCAGCGGTTTCTCTGGATACCGACCGACCATGTGCCGCGCCGTGTTGGCCGCGGAGCGAAAGCGCGGATGTCGCCCGCCGAGGTCGAACAGAGGTTCGGCAAGAAACTGATTTTCCGCCCCGGCAAGCGCCCGGGAACGCGGGTCGCGCTGTTGCGGCGCGGCAAGGGTCGCCGGGAACGGCTGGTCCATATGTTCACACTGACGCCGTGGGTGCGGATGCCCAAGCGCATCCCGGCGGAGGAAAGCTTCAACAGATGGGGGAGGCGGCTGGGCCGCTTCCTTGAAACGGGGAACTGATGGCAAGTCGAAACGGCATCCGCAACGCGGTCGCCGCGCTGGTCGCGGCTGCCCTCCCCTCTGCCGATGTGCGAGGATTCGAAGGTTCGGTCAGCAAGCCGGGCAAGGTCGGGCCGGATGGCACGGTACTGCTGCGCGGGCTGGATGTGGTCGACGAAGACGAACCCGACCTGAACCCGCTGACCTACAACCGCGAAGCCCGGCTGGATCTGCTGCTGCTGGCGCAGAGCCACGCCAAGGCGGAGGGGATGGCGACCGCGCTGGGCACCGCACTGATCGCGGATCGCCGCCTCGGCGGGGCCTGCGAATGGGCCGACGCGGAAGGCGCAAGCTTCGACGAAGAAACCGAGACCGGAACGGCGGGCCAGGTCGAGGCCGCGATGACGATTACCGCTTCATACCAGACCACCAATCCGCTCGACTAGGAGACGACTATGGGACGCGCGCTAGGCGCCGATGCCAAGCTGGCCGGTGCATTCGAAACCACCTACGGCACCGCGCCGGGGACGGGTTTCTCCAACCTGCCGTTCGTGCGCAGCAATCTTGGCGCAGAACAGGGCCTGATCGAAGACGACCTGCTCGGCAACGGGCGCGAGAAGTTCGACCCGACCAAGGATGTCGTGGTCAACAACGGATCGCTGACGGTCCCGGTCGACCTGCGTAACTTCGGCACCTGGCTCAAGTTGATGTTCGGTGTGCCAGCCACCACCGGCAGCGATCCGTACACGCACACGTTCACCAGCGGTGCCGCAACCCTGCCCAGCATCTCGGTCGAGACGCAGCTTCCCCGCGTGCCGAGTTATGAGATGAACTACGGCATCCGCGGCAACACCTTGCGGATTGCGATGCAGCGCAGCGGCTTGCTGAACGCCGAAATCGAGGTGATCGGCAAGGGCTCCGCAGCGCGGGCTTCCAGCAGCGCTGCGGGCACGGTCGCCGCCGCACTGGCGATGACCCGTTTCCGGCAGGCGACCGGCGAAATCCGGCGCGAGGGCACCAAGATTGGATCGATCACGCAGGCAAATATCGCGTTCACCAATAATCTCGATCCGGTTGAGACGATCCAGCCCGACGGCGAGATCGAGGATGTCGACCCCGCGCAGGCGATGGCCAGCGGGTCGCTGACCGCGCGCTACGATAGCCTGACGCTGCACAGCGATGCCGTAAACGGCACGCCGGTCGAGCTCGTTTTCCTGTGGACCATCGGGGAGGACTACTCGCTGACCATGACGGTTGACCGCGCCTTTCTCCCGCGGGTCAAGACCCCGATCGAAGGGCCCGGTGGTATCGTGGCGACCCACGATTTCATGGGTTCGGGTCAGGCCGATGCGGCGTTCAAGGCCGTGCTTATCAATGACGTGGAGAGCTACGCCTGATGTTCACTCTAGAGGCGAAACAGCCGGTTGTGGTCGAGATCAGCGAGGGGGCTAGCATTACGCTGGCACCCTCGCATCCCCGCATCGTCGCCGCCGGTCGCGCGGCGGTCAGCCGGGCGATGGAAGACCGGCCCGACATCAGCGGGTTCGAACTGAGCGTGCATTTCTCGTTCGGCGTCCTTCAGGCAGCCATCACGGGCTGGGAAGGTTTCGCCGATGCGGATGGCGAGCCGCTGGAATGCACGCCCGATACGATCCTGCTCGCGCTGGACGACGACACCGTGTTCGACATTCTCGACCGCGAATATGTGTTCCCGCTCAACCTGCGGGAACTGGAAAAAAAAGGCTTAGCCGCCTCGCCCGCTGGCACTTCGGAGCAGGCGACGGCGGAGAGCGATATTGCGAACACGCCTGCGACTTCGGAATCGACACCGGAGACGGAAGACTAGGCCCGCGCTGCGCGGCCTGCCCCTACCGCGAACATCGGACGACGACGCCCGACGGGCATCTCGCCTGGGAGGTGATCGCATCGCTTGGCGGGCAGGTCCGTGTGATTTCGGGCCTCGGGGGCCGTGCCGCCACTGGGCTCGACATGGGCGCGGCGCTTCAGCTGGGCGCGGCTCGGGGAAGCGACATGGAAATGCTGGGGGCGGTCCTGCCCGATGTTGAAGCAGCGCTGATGCGGCGGTTTGCCGACGGCGCGACCAATGATGATTGGCCAGACGATAAGGGAGGCGAAGAGTGAAAAGGAATAGCGTCACTTATCGTCTTGGCGTCTCCGGCGATCAATCGGTCAAGCAGGCGCTGGAAGAGATCGGCCGCACCGGCGACAGTTCCAGCAAGCGCCTCGCAGCGGGTTACGAACGGGCTGCGCGGGCTTTCGAGATGGCCGACGAGAAGGCCCGCCGTCTCGGCGAGCGGGTCAAGGCGGCATCGCAGGTCAGCGTCCAGCAGCGCGTCGATCGCGTCACCGGCGTAACCCCCAGCGCGGGTTCGCGCAGCGAGGCGGAGATGCGCCGCGATGTCGCGGTTGCGCTGGACACCGAATACCGCGCCAAGAACCGGCTGCTTGCCCAGTACGACCCGCTGTTCGCCGCACAGCAGCGCCTCAACGCCGCGATGGCCGAGGCCAACCGGCTGCGGCGCATCGGCGCATTGACTGCGGAGGAACAGTCCAACGTCATTGCCCGCGCTCAGGCGGTCTATGCCGAGGAATCGCAGGTCCACGAAAACTCGACCAAGGCAGTCGGCGCCCATCGCATCGGCGTGCAGCAGCTGGGCTTCCAGGTGTCCGACTTCGCGGTCCAGATGGCGGGCGGCACCTCGGCGGTGCGCGCCTTCGCGCTGCAGGGTCCGCAAGCGGTTCAGGCACTGGCTTTGATGGGCAGCGGTGCCGGGGACGCGCAGGGCAAATTCGCCCGCTTCACCAACTTCCTCGCCGGGCCGTGGGGCGCGGCCGTCACTGTCGGTATTTCCGTCGTCGGCCTGCTCGCAACCAAACTGCTCGACAGCGGAGATGCAGCCGAAAAGGCCGAGACGAAGCAGTACGATTTCTCCCGCGCGCTGGATGTCGGCACGCTGTCGGCCAAGGAACAGACCGAAGCGCTCAAGCAGCTGGTCGAGGAGACCCGGAACGCGATCGAGGTGCAGGGCGACTTCTCGCGCATCCGTGCAGCGAACGCGCGCAACGTACTGTCCGAGATCGAAAAGCAGATTGCGGACAAAGAGGCGGAACTGTCCCGCGCCCTGCAGATCGGCGGCGAAGGCAGCTACGCCTCCTTCGCGGTCACCGAAATCATGCAGAAGCGCGAGGTGGACCGGCTGCGGTCTGAACTTCAGACGCTGCGCCAAAATGAACGGCGCGCGCGGGCTGCAGTCAGTTCTGTGTCGATTGATGAAGCCCAGAATCGCGCACTTGATCGGCTTGATCCAGCTCGCAAAATCGAAAGCGACTATCAGCGAGAGGTGGCCGACCTTCTGCTGAGCCAAGAAAGGCTTCGGGAAGATCCGCTTTCTGGTGGGATGCTGCTTTCGCAAGAGCAATTCGAGGCCGAATTTGCCCGCATCACGAAGCTGAAGGATGCCGCGCTTGAGGCGATCCGCGAGCAGGAGCGCGAGAGCAACAAGGCGCAGGGCAACAAGCCTGTGACCACCGCCGAGGTCGAGCGCATCCTGACCAGCGCGTTCCCCGGGATCCGCATCACCAGCCGGGGCCGCGATCCGAACTCCAAGCTGGGCCGCGCCAATCCGACCTCCTATCACAACGTCAACCAGGCGCTCGATTTCGCCCGCACTCCGGGCCTGACCATTCAGATGGTACGCGATGTGCTGCGCCAGAACGGAATCGACATCGCCGAGGCGCTGGATGAGTATGCCAACCCGTCCAAGAACGCGACCGGCGGGCACTTCCACGTTGCCTTCCGTCGCCGCAGGATCAGCGCCGAAGACGGCATCGAACAGATGCGCCGGCAGGAAGAGGATCTGGCGAAGCAGCGCGAGGAGAACGCCAAGGCGGTTCGCTCGCTGATCGATGCAGGCAATCCCTTCACCGCGCTGCTGAACAAGCTGGACGACGATCTGGCCGAGATCGACAGGCTCGCCAAGACTGGCCCGTCACAGGGCGGTATCGGATCGGAACAGGCCGACATCCTGCGCCAGCAGGCGCGAGACCGCTACACCGCCAGCCGACGGGAATTGTTTGACCAGACGTTTCAGGATGTCGGACAGGAAGGGGAAAAGCAGAGCGCGGCGACACGCAGCCGCCTCGACTTTACCGAACGCCTCCGGGTCGATCAGGAAGCCGCCAACCGGATGCTTGATGCCGAGTTTGCGTTGGTCCGTGCCAGCGCATCGGAACGCGAGCGGGCGCTTTCCACACTCCAGCTGATGATCGACCTCGAAGAGCGCGGCGTTCTTGCCGGGACCGAAGAATACGAGACGCTGATCCGTGGCAACGAAGCGCTGATCGAGCGACAGGAACACCTTCGCGAACTGAACGACCGCTGGGAGAACCAGCGCCGCATCGGTGAGGATCTGGTCGACACGATTTTCGACCCCTCGCGCTGGGATGACTGGGGCGACATCGGGCTTAGCGTAATCCGCCAGCTGATCCAGGAGATGCTGACGCTCGCCGCGATCAATCCGATCAAGAACGCGCTGTTCGGAACCGACTATGCCACGGTCAAGCCCAATGGCTTCCTGTCGTTCCTCGGCGGTATTCTGGGTTCCGCTGCGGGCGGGGTAAGTGGCGGCGGGGGCCATACTTCGGGAACCGGCGCGAACGTGATGGCTAGGCCCGGCGCAGCCAGCGGCCTCGCCTACTCGCCGGGTGGTTATTACGATGTCGGCGAGTTCGGCAAGGAACGGGTCTTTCTGCCGCAGGGCAGCAAGGTCTATGGCGCCAGCGCGACCCGGCAGATGGACCGGCAGGGAGGCGCAACGCCGGTTATCCAGTTCGACCTGCGTAATGCGGTCGTCACCGAAGACCTGCTGCGTCAGATGCAGCAGATGGCCGACCTTGCCGCGGCGCAGGGTGCCACTCAAGGGGCCGAGGGCGGGTTTAAGACCGTGATGGAAGCTCACCGGCGCTCCCATGGTCGGTTGTTCGCGGTGGTCGGCTGATGCTGGTACTCCCCATGCCTAATGGCGGTGTCGCCACGCAAGAGTTCGAACCGGAAGAAGTCGACGGCAGCGCGCCGGAGCGCGGCGGCTATCTCGGCGGGGTCACGCTGGGCAATGCGCTGTGGCGGGCCAAGTGGGGCTTGAGTCGCAACCTCCAGCGCGATGCTTCCGACGAGTGGCGGGCCTTCCTAGCCCGTCTTCGCCGGTCGCAGCGCCCGTTCCTAGGCTACGACCGGGATAGGCTCTATCCCAAGCTCTACCGCGACGGCTTCTCTCGCATGACGCGGCCCGATGGGAGCGCGTTCGACGGCTCGGCGGCGACGTGGAGCGCGGCGGCCGACAGCGACGAGAACGACCTTCTGACCCTGACCGACCTGCCCGGCAATTTCCGGCTGAGCCTAGGCGATTACATCGGCTTCAAGTGGGATGCCGAGGGTTCCGATGCGGGCACTTACGACCGCCGCGCGCTGGTTCGCGCGGTCGGTATCGCGCGCGCCGACGCCGCCGGTCAACTCTCCGTAATGGTCGAGATGCCCGTCCCGACTGGGGTGATACCCTCGGGTGCGGTCGCGCACCTCGACCGGCCGTGTTGCGTCATGCGGCTGGTGGGAGGAACTCTCGGCGCGCTGGACAACCGCCAGAAGATCGCCGGGGGCACCATCGAAGCGCTGCAGGACCTGCGGCCATGAAGCAGTGGACCGATGCAGCACGCGATGCGATCGAGGCGGGCATCGCACGGATCGGCGCGGCGGTCGAGATTGCGACCGATGACCCGGTGCGGGTGTGGAGCGGCGAAGGGCTGCTCCCGCTCTACACACTCGCCGATGTCGTCGCGCTTGCTTCTGCCCACCCGGCGTTCAAGGGCCTGTTCAACGCAGCCGATCGCACCACGATGCTGCAGCCCGACGGCAGCACCGCCGTCACTGCCGATAGTCACAAGGTCGGGACGTTAAGCGACCTGCTGGACGATTACGACTTCACCTCTCCCTCGGAAGCCGATTCGCCGACCGCAGCAGACGGGCTGACCTTCTCCGGCACCACTGAACTGCGAGCCGCGCCGGCCACCCCGCCGACGAGCGCGGCAGTGTTCATGGTCGTGGTCACCACCGATGCCCAAGCCGTGCTGCTGAACGACAGCACCGATGGCCGCTATTCGGGCGTGATCGAAAGCGGCAGCGGGTCGCCCGCACATTCCGAAGGGGCGGCCGACAACTACGTCGACGGCAGCGCGACCAGCATCACGACCCGTGGCGCGCTTTACACCGCGTTGGCCGACGGAGAGCCGCACATCGTGGAGATGCGGGGCATCCCTCTAACCACCTGGGCCAACCTCGAGATCGGTGGATTCGCCGGCGGCGGCGGTCTCTATCGCCTGAACGGCGTGGCGATTCCGGTGTGCGTACTGGACGATGACGACGAAGACATCGCGACCGCGCGCGCCCTCGCGCTGCGTCTGGCGAAGCATCTGATCTACGCGCTAGGTCTGTCCGAAACCAAGCCGGACGACAGCTTCATCGGCCTGTCTCATCGGGAAATCGGCATCGCTTCGTCTGGCACGCTCGGAGGGCTGGCGCAGAACATCACGCTGAGCCTCTCCGGCATCGACCCTGCCGTTCTGGAACTGCTGGACGCGACCGATCTGCGCGGTGCGCCGGTGACCATCTGGACACTGATCGGCGACAGCACCGGGCGTCAGATACTCGACAGCTACGTACACCGCCGGGGCCACGTAGATCGCGTGCCGGTAGAAGAGACCGCTGGCGGAACGGCGACGATCGAGGTTGAGGTAGAAACCGCCGCCAATGGCCTTGGGCGCAAGACCGGGCGCCTGCGCAGCGACGCCGACCAGCGGCTGATCAAGAGCGACGACGGCTCTATGCGCGCGGTGACCTATGCGTCTGAAAAGGTCCTTTACTGGGGCGGGGAGCGCCCGGCGCGTGCAGGCTCATCTCTCGGCGGCTCCGATGCGCGGGGATATGGCGGTAGGGGGACGCTGCAGCCATGAGCCGGGACCGTCTGGCGCTCATCGCTTTCATCGAAAGCAGGATCGCCGCACCGCATGACTTCGACGGCAACGATTGCGTCAGCTTCACCATGGGCGCGGTTGCGGCGCAGTTCGGTTCACACCCTGCGCTGGGGGTTAGCTGGAACGACGAGAGCAGCGCGCGCCGCGCAATCGCCACTCTCGGGGGTATCGAGGTGGCCGCCGATGAGCGGTTCGTATCGATAGAGCCTGCAGACGCCGAGTTCGGCGACATCGCGGGAGTGATCGATGACGAAACCGGCTTTCACCTGATGCTGGTCGAAGGACACACACTGACCGCGCCGGGCGAGCGCGGTCTGTACCGGTTGCCGCGCAGCAGAATGGTCCGCGCATGGCGGGCGCAGGGTGCGACCGATGAGTAAGGTGATCGGCGCCATTGTCGGTTCGGTGCTTCTGGCGGGCGCGACCCTGCTCTCAGGGGGCACACTGACGGCAGCGCTGATTGCGGGCGGACTCTCCCTGTTGGGGAGCGCTATCACGGCGCTGGCGCAGCCCGGGGCCGGTCCCCGGCAGGCAGCGGAAACGACATTGCAGCTGGGTGAAAGTCCGCGGCAGGCTCTCTTCGGAGAGGCCGCGACTGCGGGCAGCCTGCTGGACGCCTTCAATTACGGGGGTGACAACGGCACCGATTGGGAGGTGCTGCTGATCGCCCTGGCCGACCATGAATGCGACTCGCTACGAGGTTTCTACGTCGGAGACGAATACCATGTGTTCGGGGGCAACGGCGCGGTCAGCGGCTTCAATAGCCAGCTGGTGGTGCATTTCCTGCCCGGGACCGAGGCGCAGGCATGGCCTTCGTTCGTCACGACATACGGCCCGGGCTGGACCGCCGATGACAATTGCGCCGGTGTCGCCTGCATTGCGGTAGCCTACAAGGCCGATCAGCCCGAGCAGGAAAACCCGGTCTGGACCTCCGGTCGCCCGAACTTCCTGTGGGTGCTTCGTGGTATGAAATGCTACCAGGCGCGCAAAGACAGCACGGTGCCCGGCGGGAGCGGTAGCCACCGCTGGAACGATCCCAGCACATGGGAGTGGACCCATAACGCGATCGAATGCCGCTACCAGTTCCAGCGCGGCATCTACGCGCTGAACCGGATCGACGATCCCGACCAGCTGCTGCTGGGTCGAGGTCTGAGCGCAGTGGAAGCACCGCCGGAACGCAGTATCGCCCCAGCGGTCGTCTGTGCCGAGGCGGTCGACCTGAAGGCCGGCGGGACCGAGCCTCGCTATTCTTTCAACGGCCTGATCGGAGCGGACGAGGATTTCCAGACCGCCGAGGATTACTTTGCCGCGGCGACCGGTGGCGTCATCCTTCAGACCGAAGGCACAGTCGAGGTTGAGCCCGGACAGGCCAAGTCTGTAGCGGCGGAAATCGTCGACACCGACCTGCTGAGCCTAGCACCGGTGAAGTACGAAGAGTTCCGCGGCGAAGCCGACCCCGAATGGGTGAATACCGTATTCCCGGGCTATGTCGCGCCAGACCAGAAATACAAGATGCACACCGCGCCGACGCGGCGGGTCTATGCGGACGTTATCGCCGATCGCGGGCCGCGCAACGCAACACCGAAAATAAAGCACGTCACCAGCAACACGCAGGCCCAGCGCATTGGGGAGATCCTGCGCCGCATGGGTCGCCTGACTGCGACCGCGACAATACCATTGGGTCCGCGCTTCGCACACCTTGAGGAAGGCGACTGGATTGGCTGGACAAGCGCACGCCATTTCGGCGGGGGGCGAAAGGTCTGGCGGATAGAAAGTATCGAGCGTGACGCCCGGTGGCGCAGCACGCTGACCCTGCGCGAGATTTCTGCGGCCGTATTCAGCTGGGATGCCGACACCGACGAACTGACGGACACTAGCGAAGCCAATCAGCAGACGGTGCCTGGGGTCGTCAATGCGCCGGGCGAAGCCGCTTGGTCGGTGACCGGAGGACTTTCAGGCGGGCAGCCTGCGCTGTTGATCACGGGCGCGATCGACAATGCCTACGCCGACACTATCCGCTTCGAATACCGCGAAAGCGGCGCGACCACATGGATCGCCGCTGGTGAGCATGGCCGCGACCTCACCGACAAGGTGATCTCCGGACTGGATGCCGCGACCGCTTACGACGTTTCGATTCGATACATCATCCTGACGCCGACCGACCGCCGGATCATTGGCCCCGCCACCACCGGCACTCCGGCATAACCAAAAAGAGAGACCGATGACGAAAACGCAGCTTTATGCGCGCGAAGGCGTTGCATTCGACGAAACCGCCGAGGTCCGCGACACCGCAGGCAACGTGGTCGACCTGACCGGCTATGCGCTGTCGCTGGCGATGTTCAAGCAGGCGGGCGACACCGCAGAGTTCACGTTGGCGACGGGCGTATCTGCCGACGCGCAGGGGCTGCATATCGTCGAAGGCGGGCTGCGCATCATCATCGACAAGGCTACGCTGGAGGGGGTCGACGACGATACGGGCGAGTTCGACCTGTTCGGCGACCTGCTGGGCGATGATGAGGGCGGGACCGATTATCGCTTTATCGCCGACGTGCGGCTCAACTGCACTGTCGCGGGGCGCGATTTCAATGGTGCGACGTTCCGGGTGACGCTGGATGCGCTGACCGCGGCCAAACAGGCCGAACTGCAGGCTCTGGTCGATGAAGGCGCGGCCACGGCGGCGGCGATTGCCGCTGCGGTTCAGCTGTGGCCCGATCCGTTCTTCGGCGATTCGGGCGGCGATGGCGCGTACCGCGTCGATGGCATGCGGCTCTATCCGATCAGCCCCACGAATGTCGTCAATCGCAGCTGGGCCGAGGGCTTCACCGCGGGTGCGGCGCGCGGGGCGGGGGGGGTGCAAGG
>ENA-ORDI01000417-ORDI01000417.1-marine-metagenome-genome-assembly--contig:-NODE-417-length-29970-cov-4.389991_pt1 | contig 29970 bp, 25 predicted proteins | sample MGYA00248628_ERZ508525 | MGnify/ENA primary metagenome ERZ508525 (study PRJEB26195, sample SAMN05422138) | marine metagenome | isolation source: East of Porto Seguro, South Atlantic Ocean | place... | reverse complement strand
ATAACAGTCAGAGGTTTTTTATTCATTTATAAACTAATATTTATTTCTTAACTAGTTATTGTATGGCAATATTTACAATTATTTATTCATAAAATCTACCATCAAAAAAAGGACAAGTTATGCATCCAGGAGTTAACGGAAAAAAGTATCCAGATAAACCTGCCATCATAATGTTAAATAGTGGCCAAATCATAACCCATGGACAGTTAAATGATCTCTCAAATCAAGGGGCTCAACTATTCAGAAACTTAGGTCTTAAACCAGGTGATTCGATAGCATTTATGCTCGAAAATCATCCTCTTTTCTTTCCTATTGTTTTTGCAGCATGGAGGAGCGGTTTGAGATATACAGCCATGAGCTGGAGACTTCAACCCTCTGAAGTTGAGTACATTGTTAAAGATTGTGGTGCAAAGGCTTTTATAACTTCTAAGTTCTTAGAAGAAACAGCAAAGAATCTTGAGGGATCTTTGCGAGATGTAAAGAAGTTTATGCTGGATGGTACTTCTAATGGATATGACTCTTATGAGCAAATCTTAGAGTCTATGCCAGCTGAAGCCGTAGATAATGAATGCCAAGGCGGAGCAATGCTTTACTCTTCGGGGACAACCGGAAGACCTAAAGGAATTTACCGAGAACTAGCCTTGAACCCATTGCCATATACCCAAGAAGAAGAAGATCTTGGCCTTGGCAGGGTAGTTGAAGGAATTTATAGTGGTGATGAAAACACCATTTATTTGTCTCCAGCACCCCTATATCATTCAGCACCTCTTGGTTTCAACACCGGGTTTTTATCTCTTGGTGGAACTTCAATAGTCATGGAGAAGTTTGATCCAGAAGCTGCTTTAAAAGCTATCCAGGATTATAAAGTCACTCATTCACAATGGGTTCCGACTATGTTTGTAAGGTTTTTAAAAATGGAAGAATCCTTAAGACAAGGTTACGACTTGTCTTCTCATAAGGTTGCTATACATGCTGCGGCTCCTTGTCCTGTTGAAGTAAAAGAAAGTATGATTAATTGGTGGGGTCCTATCCTTTACGAATACTACGCGGGAACGGAATTTAATGGAATGACCATATCAAATTCTGAAGAGTGGATGCAACACAAAGGAACCGTTGGAAGACCTATATTTGGAGAATTACACATTCTTGATGATGAAGATAATGAGCTTCCTATAGGAGAGCCAGGAGGAATCTATTTTGGCGGGGACACTGCCACAAGCTATGAATATCATAAAGACAAAGAAAAAACCCAAGATGCAATCTCGAAGCAAGGCTACAGCACACTTGGCGATATTGGCTATGTTGATGAAGAGGGTTATTTGTATTTGACCGACCGAAAGGCTTTTATGATTATTTCAGGAGGAGTAAATATTTATCCACAAGAAACAGAAGATGCCTTGATTATGCATCCTAAAGTAACGGATGTTGCTGTATTTGGAATACCGAATACTGAAATGGGAGAAGAAGTGAAGGCTGTCGTGCAGCCTGCTGATATGTCTGATGCAGGACCTAATTTTGAAGCAGAACTTATCGCTTATTGCAAAGAAAAAATTTCCCATGTTAAGTGCCCCAAGAGCATTGACTTTAAAGAGGAGTTACCCAGACATCCTACTGGTAAGCTTTATAAGAGACTTCTAAAAGATCCTTATTGGAAGTAATTATTTAGCTGTTAGCGTTTTGAAATGAAGATCGTTATTAGAAATAGAACCCCATCTAACTTCCGAGATATCTGATAAATAGTTTTGAGTATTTTTCCAAGGTGATCTTGATCCTTGTTTAGGCATTTTGTCTACTCCCCTTTTAATGTAGCCGGAAGAGAGGTTTAGATAATTCTCTTCTTGCAGAACATCTCCCCCTATGGCTGGTGAGCAATAGTCGTAACCTTTTTTATCCATATAATTTAGTAAATTACATACATACTCAGAAGTTAAGTCAGCACCTAAAGTCCAACTAGCAGTTGTATAACCAAAAGTCGCAGACAAATTAGGAACATCACTAAACATTCTGCCTTTGTAGGCCATCTTTTCGCCTATATTGACAGTAGAATTATCTACTTTGACTTCGATACCATTGAGAAATTGTAAGTTGAGTCCAGTTGCAGTAATTATGAGATCAGCTTTAAGCTCATCTCCCGATTTCAACTTAATTCCATTTTTAGTAAATGTTTCAATGTGATCCGTTACTACAGAAGCCTTGCCAGAATTGATGGCTTCAAACATATCAGCATTTGGAACAAGACAGAGGCGCTGATCCCAAGGTTTGTATCTAGGTGTAAAGTGAGTTTCAATGTCGTAGTCCTCACCTAAATGATTTCTAACACCGTCGATTAACATTTTTTTAATCTTTTCAGGACTATTCATACACCTGATATAGAACCATCTTCCCAAAAGAATATTTTTCCAGCGGGTTAAAAAATAAGCAGTTTTTATAGGGAAAATTTTACTAAAGAAATTACCTATAAAATCTTCATCCGGCGCTGCTACATAATAGGTAGGAGATCTCTGAAGCATGGTAATGTGTTCAACTTCCTTAGCCATCGCAGGCACCATTGTTACTGCAGTGGCTCCACTCCCTATAACAACTACCTTTTTGTTTTTGTAATCTACATCCTCAGTCCACTTTTGTGGGTGTACTATTTGGCCGTTAAATTGTTCTTGGCCGTCAAAGTGAGGAGTGTAACCCTCGTCGTAGTTGTAATAACCTCCACACAACATTAAGAAGTTGCATGTAAAGATTTCAGAGTTACCAGTTTTTTCATTGCTAACTTCTAAATTCCATCTTGAATTTGAAGATGACCATGAAGAGCTCAAGACTTTGTGCTGATACCTAATTTTATTACCAAGGTTATTTTCAGATATTGTTTCTTCTAGGTAATTAAGAATGGAAGGACCATCAGCAATCATTTTTTTACCTACCCAAGGTTTAAATCTAAATCCCATGGTGTGCATATCTGAATCAGACCTGATTCCGGGATAACGAAAAAGATCCCAAGTTCCGCCGAAATTCTCTCTACCTTCAAAGATCACAAAGGATTTATGGGGGCATTTTTTTTGTAGATTATAGCCAGCACCTATTCCTGAAATTCCGGCACCTACGATTACAACATTAAAATGAGTTTGATTTTCTTCCATAGAGCTAATGTTTACCTTCCTATATAGATTACTAAAAAAAATGAGTTAGGTCATTTCTCAACACTTCTTTCACAAGCTTCAACTGTCTGAAGAAGCAGGGTATTGATGGTCATAGGGCCAACTCCACCAGGAACGGGTGTAAAAGCAAAGCATTTACTCTCAATGTTATGTAAGTCTATATCTCCGCATTTTTCTGGATGGTACCCGGCATCAATAACAACTGAGTTTTGTTTGATCCAATCAGATTTTATGAACCTAGGAAGGCCTACGGCTCCCACCAAAATTTCTGCTTGTCTTACATGATCCGCTAAGTCTTTAGTTTTTGAGTGACAAACTGTAACGGTAGCATTTTCATTTAATAACATCATAGACATAGGTTTTCCTAATATTGGGCTTCGACCTACTACAACGGCATGTTTTCCAGATATATCTATTTTGTAATGTTTTAGAAGTCTCATAATTCCTATAGCCGTACATGATCCATAAGCAGCTGCACCCATAGACATATTTCCAAAGCCAAGGCAAGTCACCCCATCAACATCCTTTTCTAGAGATATGGAATCAAAACACTTTCTTTCATTTATTTGTTTAGGTACAGGGTGTTGTAAAAGAATTCCATGTACATTTTCATTTTTATTTAATTTAGATATTTCTTCAATAAGTTGAGAAGTCGAGGTGTTCTCACTTAATTCAATTTTAAGAGAATCTATTCCAATTCTTGCGCAAGCATTTCCTTTCATTCGAACGTAGGTAGCCGAAGCGGGATCTGAACCGACTAAAATAGCTGCCAGAGTCGGGACGATCTTTGTTCTCTCTCTTATTAATCGCACTCTTTTAGACAGATTCTTTTCTGTCGATTGGGAAAGTAATTTCCCGTCAAGAACTATTGCCATGAGTGTTTAGAGTTAAAGATTAATTCTCTCATTATTTTAAAGACCTAGAAAGCTAATCTTTTATTTGACGGTCAGTCAAAGGAAACTTAACATGCATCGCTTTCGGGGCATAGCGCAGTCTGGTAGCGCACCTGCTTTGGGAGCAGGTGGTCGCAGGTTCGAATCCTGCTGCCCCGACCATTTCAGAAAATGAAAGAAGATCCAATCATTATCATAGGAGGGGGCCTCCAGGGTCTCGCTACAGCGAACGCACTTCTGGATAGAGGAGAAAAAGTCCTTCTATTGGAAAGAAATTCTGGAGTTGCCTTAGAAACAAGCTTTGCCAATGCTGGTATGTTAACTCCCTCTCAAGCTCAACCTTGGAATTCAGTTTCAGACATAATTAGTATTCTTTCAGGCATAGGAAAGAAAGATTCATCGATGCTGATTAAGTTGAGAGAATTTCCTTCACTTTTCTTTTGGGGGATGGGATTTTTATTAAACTCATCGAAATCAAGATATCTTTCTAATACTGACAATATATGCAGGCTAGCTCAACACAGTCTGGAATTGACCAGAAAAGCGAGAGAAGAATATAAGCTCCATTATGATCATTCCTCCCTAGGCACAATGAAAATTTTTCGCGATGAATTGAGTTTCATAAAAGGTAAAAAAGAAGCGGAAAGATTGAACGATCATGGAATCACTTTTACCTGCTTGGAAGTTAAAGATGTTGTTCAAGTAGAGCCTTTGTTAGACGACATTTCAGATCAGATTTCTGGTGGAATAATATTTCCCGAGGACGAAGTAGGAGATGCATATAAATTTTGTACAGAATTGGAAAAAATTATTAGACAAAAGGGAGGAAGAATTCATGTAAATACTGAGGTAAAGAAAATTCTTTTTCATAAAGGAAAGGTCAACTCGATTGTTACAGACAGAGTAGAAATAAAAGCCTCAAGGGTTATTCTGGCTTCTGGTAGTTGGTCAAACAAATTATTAAGTAACACAAGATTAAACTTACCTGTTAGACCAGTTAAAGGTTATTCCTTAACTCTAGATATTTCCACGCTTAGTGATAAACCTAAAATGGCAATTGTAGATGAAGGTATTCATACGGCTGTAACGCCTTTGGGTTATTTGCTTAGGGTTGCTGGAACTGCTGAATTAGCAGGATTTAGTGAAGAAATCCACCAAAAAAGAATAGACTACCTTAACAGAACTTTGGAGAATATTTATCCCTCAATTTGTTCAAATCTAGACTTAGAAGAAGGTTCTCTTTGGTACGGCTTTAGACCGATGAGTATTGATGGTATGCCATATATTGGACTTACTAAAATAGAGGGACTATTTCTCAATACAGGTCATGGACATCTTGGGTGGACTCTAGCAATGGGTTCAGCAGATTTATTGGCAGATATAATGATAGGAAAAGATCCAAAAATAAGTGCCAAACCTTATTTGACAAGTAGGGCACTTTAAGTACAACCAATAAGATCTTTAGAAACTTTATTTAAAACTTCATATCTTGATTCTAAACTAGGAAGTATCATCAACTTGTTAAGTCCAGCATTAGATAATTCGGAAATCCTATTTAATAATTCTTCTTTTGTTCCTATCATGCATGTAGCTTTCAAAATTGAAGGAGTAAGAAATTTTTCTTCTTCTGGAATTACCCAGCAATTATGTCCGGAATGAATTCTTTGATGCAATTTTTCTTTAGGAAATTTATTTAGCATTGAATTGTAATCTTCCCATATCTCTTTTAGGAAATTGGGAGGAGGGTGTCCAAAATTTCTCCACTGATCATAAGAATAATGAATAGCTGCCATCGCCATGGGTCCGCATTCCTTTTTTATTCTTTCAGAATCTACCTTTTCGCCTTCCTCTACAATTGAGATGGCTGTTAAGGCAGTAGTCAAGAATTCATCTCTTTGAATTTTTCTCTTTGAGGCTTTAGCTCCTTCTTCTATCATGTTCCAAAAAATTTCCATCATATCTGCACTGGTTGGCAGGGTAAGCACTGCTCCATCACCATATTCTCCTGCTAGACCAAGGGATTTTGGTCCAAATCCAGAAACGTACATGGGTATAGTTTCTTTAAAGTTTACAAAACCCTTTTCTGGCATGATGTGTATTATAGGTATTTCTTTTTCACCCACTTTCATGATTGACTCTTGTCCTGACAACAATGGTTTCACTTCCTTTAAAAATTCTTTAAATTGTTTTATTCTTTGAGGGGGTCTACCCATAACTCTCATGGCTGTGTTGCCTGCTCCCACTCCAAAAAAAGTCCTTCCCGGGGCAATTTGATTGATAGAAGCTATCCCTGCAGCATGAACTGAAGGTAATCTTGTGCCTGCAATAGCAACACCAGTTCCAATATTTATCCTTGAAGTTCGTTCGGCAGCTATTGCAAGAGTTGCATAACAGTCTGACCAGAGCATCTGACTGTCTGCGAACCAAGCATCAGAAAAGCCAAGTTTTTCAGCTTCGACAACGTAGTCAACATCACTAATTTGAGAAGCAACACAAATGCCAATTTCCATGATTTACGACCTTTAATTTGTTTGTTTAATAATTTTCAGTTAACTACAGAAGAAGACTTTTTGTCTATAGTTTTATTATATAATCCGCGCTTCTCCTCGTAGCTCAGTTGGATTAGAGCAACTGCCTTCTAAGCAGTGGGTCGCAGGTTCGAGTCCTGCCGAGGAGGCCACCTTAAAATAGAAAAGATTTATAAGAAGTTGATTTAAACTCTTTAGAATATTATATTTTTCCTGTGGTTGAACTTTAAATAACTAAAGTTTTAATACAGAATAGATGAGCGCTCTTCATATAAGTATTTACGGTCGGGTTCAGGCTGTAGGTTTTAGGTACTGGTTTAAAAAACAGGCTGAACAAAAGGGTTTATTGGGCTGGGTTAGAAACGCTTCTGATGGTTCTGTTGAAGCTTTTATTCAGGGTAAAAAAGAAAAAGTAAATGAGTTACTTGCTTTGTCTTGGGAAGGCCCTGATCTTGCGGATGTAGAAGATGTTCTCCCTCAGGATTCAAGTGTTGATAAATCAATTACTTCTTTTGTAATATATTAGTTATCTATAATTCTACTTAAATGTAGAAATCCACTTTTGAGTTTCGTCTTACTTTAAGTGATAGAATGCCAAAAAATTGGTGGGTGTAGCTCAGTTGGTAGAGCTCTGGCTTGTGGTGCCAGTGGTCGTGGGTTCGAGCCCCATCACCCACCCCAGTAGTTATCTAGGAAAACTATATGAAATTCTCTTTTGGAAGTAAAAATGAAGTCGAACAAAGCTTAACTATTTCTGTTACTGATGAAGAAATAGAAAAACAAGTTAAAACTAAATTAAATTCGGCTCAAAAATCTGTAAAAATTAAAGGTTTTAGGCAAGGGAAAGCCCCTCTAAACTTGGTCAAAAAAATGTATGAACCTGAAATAAGACAAGATGTTATCAATGATGCAGTAGTCAAGAAATTCTATGAGCAAGTAAAAGAGAAAGACCTTAAACCAGTTGGTAGACCAAACATGATTCCGGAAAGGATAGAAAGAGAAAAAGATGTAATTTACAAGGCAACCTTTGAAATTTATCCTGAAATTAAAGTTAACAACTTAAGTCGTTTAAATTATACGAAGACTAAATGTTCAGTAACTAAAGAAGACGTGGAAAAAACAGTAGATAATATTCGAAAAAGAATGTGCTCTTGGGAACCTAAAGATAAAACATCTTGTTCTGGAGACCAAGTAAAAATTGATTTTACTGGTAAGATTGATGGCGAAGAATTTGAAGGTAATTCAGCTAAAGATTTTGTAGTAGAAATAGGCTCAAAATCATTGATTCAAGGATTTGAAGAAGGGTTAATAGGTCTCAATAAATCTGAAAGCAAGACCCTGAAGCTCAAATTTCCTGAAGATTATGGAAAACCTGATCAGGCAGGCAAGGATGTAAGTTTCGATGTGTTAATTAAAGAAATTCTGAAACCAGTTTTACCTGAATTAAATGAAGAGTTTTATAAAGACACAGGGATAGTTGCTAAAAATATTAAAGATTTTAAGAAACAAATCGAAACTAAATTAAAAGAAGATCTAGAAGATATAATAAAAAATAAGTCTAAAGCCAGTATCCTAGAGTCTTTAAGAGAAGCACATGAATTTGACATTCCTAAAGCCCTAATAGATTCAGAGATTAATAACATGAGGTTAGATGCTGCAAGAAGAGTTGGAACTGAACCTAAGGACTTAAAAGACAATGTATTTCCTAAAGAGATTTTTGAAGAAGAAGCTGAAAGAAGAGTCAGGGTAGGAATAATATTGAATAAAATCATTGAAGAAAAGGGTTTAAAAGCAGACAGTGAAAGGGTAAAAAAAATTATTGAAATAAGAGCCTCAATGTTCAAAGAGCCCCAACAAGTGGTTAACTGGTTCTATTCCAATGAAGAACAGCTAAGAAATATAGAATCTATTACACTTGAAGAGCAGGTTATTGATATTCTTTTATCTGAGGCTAAAGCCACAGAAAAGGAACTTAGTTATGAGGAATGTGTCACTGGGACATGAATTACTTGATTTTTTAACGTTTAACCCAAAATAGGATTTAAAGACTGATATGAACAAAATAAGGAACCAATCTAAGATTAATCAATTAGTGCCTATGGTTGTGGAACAAACTCCAAGAGGCGAAAGGGCTTATGATATTTACTCTAGACTCCTTAAGGAAAGAGTAATCTTTTTAACAGGCCCAGTAGGGGACATGGAAGCAAACCTAGTGGTTGCTCAAATGCTCTATCTGGAAGCTGAGAATCCTGACAAAGATATATCCCTTTACATTAATTCTCCTGGTGGCTCCGTTACTTCCGGTTTGTCAATTTATGACACCATACAGTTTATTAAACCAGACGTAAGTACCTTGTGTGTTGGTCAAGCTGCAAGCATGGGTGCAGTTTTATTGGCAGGTGGAGCGAAAGGTAAGAGGCAAGCTTTACCTAACTCTAGAATTTTAATCCATCAAGTTATGGGAGGGTATCAAGGGCAAGCAAGTGATATAGAGATACATGCTCAAGAAATACTAACGATAAAAGAAAATTTAAATTCAATTCTTTCTTTTCATACAGGGCAAAAAGTAGATAAAATTGCTAAAGATAGCGATAGAGATAATTTTATGTCTCCAGAACAAGCAGTTGAATATGGATTAATAGACAAAGTTATGAAAACGAGAACCTAAGGAGAGGTTATGGCCGATAGTAAGGGTAATAACAAAGAAAAACTTTTATTTTGTTCGTTTTGTGGCAAAAATCAAAACGAAGTAAGGAAATTAATCGCTGGCCCTTCTGTTTACATTTGCAATGAATGTGTTGATCTCTGCAACGACATAATTCAAGAAGAGATTAATGAAACTGCTGAAGAAGTTGAAGAAGAAAGTCTTCTAGTACCGAAGGATATCAAAGCCATTCTAGACGATTATGTTATTGGTCAAGAAGAAGCTAAGAAAAACCTTTCGGTAGCAGTTTATAACCACTATAAGAGACTTCGTGAGGAAGCTAAACAAAATAAAGAAGATGATGTAGAACTAACTAAAAGCAATATTTTATTACTTGGGCCAACTGGATCGGGAAAGACCTTGCTAGCTCAAACTTTAGCTAGATTGCTGGAAGTCCCTTTTACTATAGCTGATGCTACTACTTTAACCGAAGCAGGCTACGTGGGTGAGGATGTAGAGAATATTATTCAAAAACTTCTTCAAAAATGTGATTACGACATAGAAAAAGCTCAATTAGGAATAGTTTACATAGACGAAATAGATAAAATAGCTAGGAAGTCAGACAATCCATCGATCACTAGAGATGTTTCTGGAGAAGGGGTGCAACAAGCCCTTTTAAAGCTAATTGAAGGAACTATAGCTTCTGTTCCCCCTCAAGGAGGCAGAAAACACCCTCAACAAGAATTTCTTCAAGTTGATACATCAAACATTCTTTTTATCTGTGGAGGCGCTTTTTCAGGCTTAGAAGACATTATTAGGCAAAGAAGCGAGGAAACTGGTATAGGTTTTAGTGCAAATGTAGAATCAATAAACCGAGTGGGAAAGTCTGATGAATTAATCAGTCAAGTTCAACCAGAAGATTTGATTAAATACGGCTTAATTCCTGAATTTGTTGGAAGACTCCCAGTTACTTCAACTCTTAAGGAATTAGATGAAGAATCTCTTGTCAAGATTTTAACTCAACCTAAGAACGCTCTAACCAAGCAATTCAAGCGTCTTTTTGAAATGGAAGGAGTGGAGTTGGATATAAGAGAAGAAGCGCTTCATGAAATAGCCAAAAAAGCAATGGAAAGAAAAACAGGCGCAAGAGGGCTGAGATCTATTATAGAAAGGGTCTTGATGGAAACCATGTATAAAATACCTTCTGAATCTAACTTGCAAAAAGTTGTGGTAGATGCTTATGTGATTAAAGGAGAAACGAGTCCACTTTTAGTTTACGAGAAAGCCAGAGAGAAAAAGAGTGGTTAAAACTTATTATTGAAATTAAACATGATTGAACATGGCAAAGTCTAGAACAGAAAATTTACCCCTTTTACCTTTAAGAGATGTAATCATATTCCCTTCTGTAGTCACACCTCTTTTTGTAGGGAGAGAAAAATCCATTGTAGCCTTACAAGCTTCTATGGCCGCGGACAAACAAATAATGCTCGTTGCTCAAAAAGATGCTCAAAAAGATAACCCAACCAAAAAGGATATTTATGAAGTGGGGACAATAGCTACCATTCTTCAGTTGATAAAACTGCCCGATGGAACCGTGAAGGTTCTTGTTGAAGGAAACCAGAGAGCTAAGATTCTAGAAATAAAAGACTATAAAGATTACTTTGCATCAGATGTATTAATTCTAGAAGAAGAAACTGAAACAGAAGAATTAAAAAAATACATCACAAGTTTAAGAAAAAATTTTCAGGAATATGTAAAGATTACTCGGAAGGCTACACCAGAAGTATTGAGCACCATTAACTCCATAGATTCTTTGAGCAAACTTTCGGATACTTTGGTAGGCCATTTATCAGTTGACCTAAAGGAAAAACAAGAAATTTTAGAAACCGTTTCCCTCAAACAGCGATCAGAAAAGATCCTATCCCATTTAGCTTCCCAGCTCGACTTAACAAAGGTAGAGAAAAAGATAAGAGGTAGGGTGAAGAAGCAAATGGAAAAAAGCCAAAAGGAATATTATTTGAATGAGCAAATGAAAGCTCTCAAGAGAGAATTAGGAGAATTAGATGATTCAGAAGAGGCTGAAGTTCTGGAGAAACAAATTCTGGAAGCTGGCATGTCCAAGGAAGCTCAAGAAAAAGCTCTCAACGAATTACAAAAGTATAAAATGATGTCGCCAATGTCAGCAGAAGCCTCTGTTGTTCGTGGATATATAGACTGGATGTTAAATATTCCTTGGAAGAAAAAGAGTAGGATTCAGAAAGATCTCTCAAAAGCCAGCGATGTCCTAAATGAAGACCACCACGCTCTTGAAGAAGTTAAGGAGAGAATTTTAGAATATCTTGCAGTCCAAAAAAGAGTAAAAAAATTAAAAGGACCAGTACTGTGTTTAGTAGGTCCCCCCGGAGTTGGAAAAACTTCTTTGGGAGAATCAATTGCGCGGGCCACCAATCGTAAGTTTATAAGAATGTCTCTAGGGGGAGTAAGAGATGAAGCTGAAATCAGAGGTCATCGTAGAACCTATATTGGTTCAATGCCAGGTCGGATTTTACAAAAACTTTCTCAGTCTGGAGTAAAAAATCCTCTCTTTCTTTTAGATGAAGTAGACAAAATGGGAATGGACTTTAGGGGAGATCCAGCCTCTGCGTTGATTGAAGTTTTAGATCCAGAACAAAATCATACTTTCAATGATCACTATTTGGAAGTGGATTACGATTTGTCAGATATCATGTTTGTTTGCACGGCTAATACCATGAACATACCACCTGCTTTGTTGGATCGTATGGAAGTTATTAGAATTCCAGGCTATACAGAAGATGAAAAAGTAAATATTGCAGATCAATACTTGATCCCCAAGCAGATGAAGAACAATGGGTTGAAAAGGTCAGAGTTGGAAATTCCTAAGAAGACCATTATTGAATTAATACGTCACTTTAGTAGAGAAGCGGGGGTAAGGCAGTTAGAAAGAGACATAGCTAAAATTTGTCGCAAAGTTGTAAAAAATAATACGGAAAAGAAAACTTTAAAAAAACTTAAACTTGGACCCAAAATTCTTGAGGATTATTGTGGGGTGAGAAAATTCGAGTATGGAGAAACACATGGACAGGACAGGGTAGGTCAAGTTACTGGTTTAGCCTGGACCCAAGTAGGCGGAGAACTGCTAACAATTGAAGCAGCCTGTTTTGGTGGAAAAGGAAAGATTATAAAAACAGGATCCTTAGGAGACGTAATGCAAGAATCCATACAAGCAGCAATGTCTGTGGTACGTTCAAGAGCAGTATCTTTAGAGATAGACCCCAGTTTTTATGAGAATCAAGATGTGCACATTCATGTGCCGGAAGGCGCCACACCAAAAGATGGACCAAGTGCAGGAATAGGCATGTGCACAGCAGTAGCTTCTGTCCTTTCAAAAATACCAGTAAGGGCTGATGTTGCCATGACTGGAGAAATAACTTTAAGAGGTGAAATTTTAAAGATAGGTGGTTTAAAAGAAAAACTCTTAGCGGCTAGAAGAGGTGGAATAAAAACTGTTTTGATTCCTAAAGGAAATGTTAGAGACTTGAAAGAAGTTCCAGAAAATATTAAAGAGGATTTAGAAATTAAGCCTGTGCAATGGATTGATGAAGTTCTTGATATAGTTTTAACTAGGCGACCAGTACCCTGGCAAAAGGAAGAAGATATCCCTCTTAAAGTTCCTAATAAGAAGAGAGAGACATCTAAGAAGTCTATCGGCACTCACTAATTTTTCATCAAAACCTGCTTGACAACAGATATTAGGGGAGTTTTAATCTCTAGAACCAGTCTGTTTTTTCAGACTTAGCTTAACTAGATTCGAGGAGATAAATGTGAATAAAGCCCAGTTAATAGATTCCGTAGCTTCCAAAGCTGACGTTTCAAAAGCAGAAGCCGGTAGAGCGGTGGACGCAACTTTGAGTGCCATTAGTGGTAGCCTTTCTGGTGGAGAGAATGTTTCCCTTGTAGGTTTTGGAACCTTTAGTGTTCGTCATAGAGCTGCAAGAATGGGTCGTAATCCCCAAACGGGAGCGGCAATCCATATCAATGCTTCAAAATCTGTAGGGTTTAAAGCGGGTAAAGCTTTAAAAGAAAGCCTTTAAAAGATTTTAAAGAATAAGAAATAGAGCGCGCTGTAAAGGCGCGCTTTTTTTTCTCCAAAAGGTATGGCTGGAATTCAAAATATTAGAGACAATCTTGGTAGTCCTTTTGTAAAGATCCTAACAGCGGCAATTATTATCACTTTTGCATTGTTTTTTGGTTGGGGAACGGTTTTCTCTACTAGCGATGCAAATACAGTAGCTTCAATAAATGGAAAAAAGATTGATGTGTATGATTTAGATCTTGAAATGGTAAGAGTCCAATCTATTCTCAATCAAAGGTTTGATGATCCTAACTTTAATGTTGAAGCAGAAATTCTAAAATCCTTAGCATTAAATTCTTTAATTAGGGATTCATTAGTGCTAGATTTTCTAGAAAGTCATGACGTTGAAGTTTCCAATCTGACAGCTTATAAGCTCCTAGCAAAAAATGAGGCTTTTAAAGAAGAAGGTCAATTCAGCATACAAAAAGTAGACACTTTTGCCAGACAAAATGGATTCTTGCCAGGGAAATATTTAGAAAGTATAAGAGATGATATCGCTCTAAATTTTTGGAGAGTTGGTCTAAGTGATAGTTATTTCATAACTTCAAATGAGTTAAATCATAATATTAAGTTGGCCAACCAAACTAGAGACATTACTTTTTTAAAACTTGATAAATCTGAAATGGAAAAAGATTTAGAAGCAGCTAAGGAAAACGTTCTGGATTTTTACAATCAAAATCCCTCTCTTTTTAAAACTGAAGAAAAAGCCAAAATAAGATTTATTCAAATATCTTTAGAAGATTTAGGAAATATTGAATCTATCAGCAAAGAGGATGTCGAGCAAGAATATCAAGCTTACCTAGAAACTTTTGATTCTACTATTAGGCGATATGCTTCTCACCTTATGATTAACATAACCATAGAGAGGCACAAACAAGACGCCATTTCTTTAGCTAATGATTTAAGAAAAAAATTAGAGTCTGGAGAGAATTTTGAGAGTCTAATTAAAGAATATTCTGAAGATGAAGGAACAAAGAACTCGGATGGGTTTTTAGGAGTTAGTGACGGCAGCGCTTTTTCTCCTGAATTCGAATTGGCATTAGAGGGACTTGAAAAGGGGGAAGTCAGCCAACCCATAGTTTTAGAGAGCAGCGTTCACCTTTTGAAATTAACAGATATACAAAAACCAACCCCAGAAAAATACAACTTGATACAAGAGAAGCTAAAGGAGAATCTGATTGAGCAAATAGCATATCAAGAATTTACTGACCTATTGGAATTAGCTGCTGATTTAACATTTTCTTTGGATAACTTAGAGTTATTATCTGAAGAGTTAAAATTGGAAATAAAAACTAAAGATTTCTTTTCTAGGACTGAAGCTGAAGGTATTTTTAAAGAGAGCATTCTCCTAGACGCCATTTTCAATGATTCGACAATAAAAAAAGGTAACCTAAGTGAGTTAATTGAGATAGACGATCAAAATGCCATTATTCTTGAAGTTACTAATTTTCAGGAACAAGAAACAAAAGATTTTGAAGTTGTTGAAGAGGAAGCTAAGACTAAGTTAATAGATGAGCTATCGAGGGAAAGATTAGAATCCTTGCAATCTAAAATATTAGGTCAATTAGAGCAAGGCTCTTCTCTGGATGATGTTTCTAAAGAAAATAAGATAAAAGTTCAAACTTACAAGTCTGTAACTAGAGACTCGTCTCTGTTTACAAGAAATGTTTTATTAGAAATATTTAATGAGCCAAGATCAAACTTGGGAAAATTCTATTCTTCAGTTTCTTTCGCTAATGGAGATATATTAATCTTCAGATTAGACGGTGTTCAGGATTCTTCCCAAGAATTTGTGGGTGAAGAAAAAGAATCTTTAAAAAATTTCTTCTTAGCAGAAAGATCAGAATCAGAACTAGCTGATTTACGAATTAATATGCAAGAAGTCGCTTCAGTTGTAATTAATTAATATCTTCTAGCGAACCCATCGCCGTGATGTTAAATCCTGCATCTACATAAAGAGTCTCTCCAGTGACTCCACTAGCTAATTCTGAAGCTAAGAAAGTAGCAGCCTTACCAACTTCTTCAATAGAGACATTCCTTCCCAAGGGAGCTCTGTTAGCGTTATAAGAAAGCATTTTTCTGAAATTTTTCACACCTGAGGCTGCCAACGTCTTTATTGGACCAGCCGATATGGCATTGACCCGATGACCCTCTTTACCTAAGGAAACAGCTAAAAAACGCACGCTAGCTTCTAAACTTGCTTTTGCTAATCCCATGACATTGTAATTAGGTAAGGTCTTTTGTGATCCCAGATAAGTAAGTGTAATTAAAGAGCCCTTTCTTCCTTTCATAGACTCTTTACCAGCCTTTGCAAGGGCAATAAAACTATAAGCACTGATGTCGTGTGCAATTTTAAAACCTTCCCTGGTGGTTACATCTACAAAGTTACCGTCCAGTTCATTAGAAGGAGCAAAGCCTACCGCATGAACAATACAATCTACACCATCCCAAACGTTTTCTAATTCTGAAAAAACGCCATTGATCTCCTCATCATTTGCTACATCACAAGGTAAACAAATGTCAGAATTCCACTCTTTTGCTAAAGATTTTACTTTTCTCTTGAATCTCTCATTTTGATACGTGAAAGCTAAGTTCGCTCCATACTTCGACATTGAAGATGCTATACCACTAGCTATAGAATGCTTGTTAGCCACTCCTACTATCAAAATATTCTTATCTGTTAAAAGTGACATATTTTTATGGTTCACATTATATATGAACCCTGATCGGTTTTATTTTTACATTTTTTAACGTTATAAAAAACCAAAAACCTTCATTACACAACACAGAATAACAAAAAAGTGGCAATGTATAGGCAATATGAGTACAATTCAGGCATTAATGGGGCAGAATGTTTTTGTCCTTTATTTTTTATTTAACTAATAAGTTTTGGGGAGTTATATGAACACTAAAATTTTTAACTTATTGAAGACACTTGCGTTTTCTGCTTTAGTTCTGACGTTCTTTGCACCGTCAACACTAGTGGCACAAGATGATGAGGTTGAAGTAGAAGAAGTTGTTGTAACCGGATCAAGGATTAAGAGGGATACAATTAACTCGGCTTCGGTTGTAACTACAATCACAGCTGAAGAAATCGAGCAAAGCCAGGCTCTTATTACGGCTGATATTCTTAGACTTTCTACCTACAATACCTTTGGTTCTTATCCTTCTACAGCTGGGAATAGCGCTATGTCTAACACCACCATAAGTCTTAGAGGCCTTGGTGGAGGAAGAACTTTAGTTCTTATCGATGGCAGAAGACTACCAGGGTCACCACATTTAGGTGGAGCTGGTGCTGCTAATATCAACTTAATACCTACGGTTTCAGTGGATCGTATTGAAATACTTGCTGACGGAGCATCTTCCGTATACGGATCTGATGCGATTGCTGGTGTTGTTAATGTGATCACCAAGAAAGGCTTTGATGGATTGGATATTCAAGTCACATCCGGAGAACGGACAAGAGACGATGGAGTGGAGAATTCTGTTTCCTTGCTCTACGGGTCTACAAACGAAAAAGGTTATGTCACGGTAGCTCTGGAACACGATGAAAGAGATGAAATTTATCTCAAGGACAGATGGTACACCGCTGCTAGGGCTTCGGACCAAAACGGTGATGGCGTCATTGACCTTTACTTTGAAACTTATGGATTAAGCTGGTATTCAAGAAACTTAGCGGATCCAGTTACGGGTAATATTGCAGCTGCACCTACGTGTACAGGTAATATAGATGGATCCACAACTCCATGGTGGGGACCTAATTTTGGTGGGGCTGCTTTTGGACAAGGGGCTACAACCACGGGTTCTTATGCTGGAGCTCAACCTAGAGGTATTTGTGGATACGCTTGGGCTGATATTATGGTTCAAGAAGCTGGAATGTTTCGAGATACCTTTACTACAAATATAGAGCACGCAATTAATGACAAGCTTACTTTTTACAGTAGAGCAACTTTTGTAAGAAATGAGTCCGTAGGACGTTTTGCACCTCCTGCGGCCAGTTATCCTGGCATTCTACCTTCTGATCCTGCCAACCCTTATGACGTAGCCGTTACGGGTTACTGGCGATGGACAGAAATTGGAAACAGGGGTATGCACTTTGTTGATCAAATGTCTGATTTTGTGGGTGAACTAATCTACGAAGTAAATGATAGAGTAGAGATTATAGTTAGCCATCAAGTTAACAAGATGTACATGACCGACATCGGCAGGTATTACCTCGACTATGCTGGTCTTGCTTCTAATTTATATTACGAGATACCTTTTGGATCTGTAGATGGTCTTTATGCATTGTCTGCTACAACCGTTGTTGAGTACGATAACCATTATGAAAAGGATGAAATAACTGCTCAAATCAATGACCTCTTTGAGCTCCCTGGAGGTCCAGTGGATATGCTCATCGGTTATGAAGGTTTTGATAACATCTATAGTGCAGCCTATGACAAACACTCTGAGGGTGGTTATGTTGGAGGATCTGCAGGTAATTCAGGAAAAGGTACCAGATCCGTGGATTCTTACTTCGGTGAAATACTGTTCCCTGTAATGGCCGGTCTTGAGCTAAACGCATCATTTAGAAGTGATGATTACGATGACGTTGGCGCCAACGACTCTTTCAAAGTAGGAGTTTTATTGGAAGGCAATAGAGGCACAACCATAAAGGGCAACTTTGGAGAAGGCTTCAGAGCACCTTCCATGGATACTCTTTATGGGGTTACCACATTTAGTGCGAACACAGCTACAGACTATTTGGCTTGTGCTAATGCAGGTGTCTCTCAAAGCGCATGTGCTTCGAAACAGGTATCAACTTTGATAACTTCTAACCCAAATCTTTCAGCTGAAACTTCAGAAGCCACTGTTTTCAGTGTGGCTCAAGATATGGGTGCGTTAACGCCTGCTTTAGACAACGTGAGCGTTAGAGTTGACTGGTACAACATCACTATGTTTGATTTGATATCTTCAGTCTCAACTCAAGACGTCCTGTATTCTGACTTTACCAACGGTAATCTTTTAACCAACAATTATGAGTATTATGCTCAGGGTGGCCTTAAGGGAGATGGATCAGCTGCTGGAGCACCAGTTGGCACAGGCACTAGTAATGTCTGTCCTGCAGGTGCAACATATGTCAAGAGGTTGGGTGTATCAGATTCTCTTTATACCATTAGAAGTTGTGCTAACGGCAGAATAGACTACGTTGGTGCAAGTTATGCTAACCAAGGAGAATACGAAGTAGAAGGTTATGATATTTTCGTTGACTACACTGTTGAAGTTGGCGGCGGGGACTTAGACCTTAGTCTTGACTATTCTAAAGTTACTGATTACGGCGGAGCTCCATTCATTGGTAGTAGTGCTCATCAGAACAACGTTGGGTTTAATGGACTCCCGGAGCAGAGGTATAACCTACGTCTAGCCTACACTTGGGGAAATTATGGAGTTTCTGTGACTAATCGTCATATTGGAGACTTTGCTTTCAATAGTAATTGTGCTGCAGATGAGGATGGTGGTATTTGTACAAAAGAAGGACCTTACCAAGACAAGTATGACACCATAGACATTCAACTCAGAGCGGACTTTGATAAGTACGGCAGGATTAGTGTTGGTATCATTAACGCTTCTGATAAAGACCCACTACCTGATAAAGGTGGTGTTAACTACGATAGTTATACCGGTCTTTACGACAACAGAGGTAAAGTAACCTATGTGAAATGGAAAATTAGTTTCTAATTTTATTAGGTTTTATAAAGGGGCGGTTTTACCGCCCCTTTTTATTGTCCAAATTAAAAAACTAACCCTCCGTTTTGACTTAATAGTTAAAGCGATCTAATTAATAAATGATAAGATAAATTTATAAATCATACTGACAACTTCATCCATGAAACTTAGAAATCTTTTCTATCTCAGTGTAGTTCTGTTTTTTGCATCTTGTGGGGATTCAGAGTCAATAGTAGATTCTGCTCTGAAAGATCAGATTTTACTTTTAGGTAATGGAACCGAGCCACAGGATTTAGATCCGCATACAGTTACTGGTGTTCCCGAACATAAAATACTTTTGTCTTTAATGGAAGGACTAGTAACAAGACATCCAGAGGGAAAGGGCTCTGTTCCGGGCGTGGCTGAGAGATGGGTTATTTCTGAAGATGGAAAGGAATATACTTTTTATTTAAATAAAAAAGCTAAATGGTCCAACGGAGATTCTGTGACTGCGAATGACTTCGTTTATTCGTGGAAAAGAATTCTTATGCCTAGTATGGCTGCTCTATATGCTGACATGCTTTATGTAGTTAAAAATGCAGAAGCATACAATAGAGGTGAGATAGGAGACTTTACCCAAGTCGGAGTTAAAGCAATAGATGATTTTACTCTTAAGGTTAGCTTAAATAACTCTACCCCTTATTTCTTAGCACTACTTAGTCACTATTCGACCTGGCCGGTTCACAAGCCAACAATAGAAAAATTTGGTGAGATCGATACCAGAGGAACGAAATGGACAAGACCTGAGAATTTTGTTGGAAATGGTCCTTATCTCTTAGCGGAATGGAAATTAAATGACGTCATCATCGTTAAGAAAAACCCTTTATATTGGAACGCAGGGGTCGTTACCATAAAGGAGATTAGGTTCTACGCAAGTGACAATGACACTACAGAAGATTTAAGGTATAGAGCCGGACAGCTACACCTGCTAAATACAGTTAAAATAACAAAAATTCAGAGTTACAAAACCAAATATCCAGACCAAATTCATATAGACCCTTATTTCGGCACTTATTACTACAGAATAAATACTCAAAGAGAACATTTAAAAGACAAAAGATTTAGACAGGCTCTATCTTATGCCATAAATAGAAAGGAGATAGTGGAAACTATTACAAGGGGAGAACAAGCACCTGCTTTTTCATTTAGTCCTCCAGATCCAGCTAACTTTTATCCCTCTACAAAATTAGAATTTAATCCTTCTAAGTCAGAAGAACTGTTTAAGGAAATGGGTTATGGAGTAAGTAAGGAGCTTCCTAAACTAGAGATTCTTTACAATACAAGCGAGGGTCACCAGAAGTTAGCCGAGGCTGTACAGTCTATGTGGAAAGAATATCTTGGACTTGAAGTAGAGTTAGTAAATGTTGACTGGAAGACGTATTTAGACAGAGAAAAAAATGCAGATTTCTTAATATCTAGGGCTGGATGGATAGGAGATTACCCTGATCCAAATTCATTTCTAGACATGATGGTAACTGGGCGGGGCAACAATAAGACCAGTTGGAGCAATCTTGAGTATGACAACTTAATCAAAAAAGCAGCAAGTGCAACTTCAACTAACTTGAGAAATAGCTATTTTGATAAAGCTGAACACATCTTGATGGATGAATTACCTTTAATACCCATTTATACCTACACGAGGGTTTACCTTCTTCATCCGTCTGTAAAAGGATATTATCCGAATATTTTGGATACCCACCCTTATCAATTTTTAAGGCTAGAAAACCCTAATTAATGCTTAAGCTCATTCTGAATCGTCTCATGGTGTCGATACCAGTTTTATTGGCCGTAGTTACTATCACTTTTTTTATGGTCCATGCTGCTCCGGGAGGCCCTTTTGATTTTGATAGAGTTGTATCTCCTGAAGTGATGGAGAAACTAAATGAAAAATATAATCTTGATGCTCCTCTCTACAAGCAATACTTTGATTACTTAGTTAGTGCAATTCAGGGAGATTTTGGACCTTCGTTTAGATATCCTGGAAGAACGGTTGCAGAAATGATAGCCATTGGCTTGCCAATTACTTTTGAATTGGCTATCTACTCAATTCTTTTTGCTACCTTCTTAGGCATAACTTTTGGTTCACTGGCAGCTTTAAAACAAAATACCTTGCTGGATTACATCCCAATGTCAATTTCAATGGCAGGTATTTGTATACCTTCAATCGTTCTTGGTCCTCTCTTAAGTCTAATTTTTGGAATTTGGATGGGGTGGTTACCGGTATCGGGTTGGGGAACTTATGCTGGAGATAAGCTTTTACCAGTTGTGACTTTAGGTACTGCTTATGCTGCCTATTGTGCAAGGCTAAGCAGAGGTGGCATGCTTGAGATTTTAGGGCAAGACTTTATAAGAACTGCTAGAGCAAAAGGGCTTTCCGAGTTCAGAGTAGTGGTGGTTCATGCCTTAAGAGGAGGCCTTATACCCGTTGTCTCCTTTTTAGGACCAGCAATAGCAGGCCTGTTAGCCGGCTCTTTTGTTGTTGAAACAATCTTTGGAATACCAGGCTTAGGAAGGTTTTATGTCCAAGCCGCTTTCAATCGTGACTACACGATGATCTTAGGCACCTCTATTTTCTTTTCTGCTCTTATTATTCTATTTAATTTATTGGCTGATCTCCTAGGAGCTGCAATGGATCCGAGGGTCAGGGAAAGTTATTCAGATGAGTGAATTGCTACAAATCTCTTCTATCTGGCAAGATGCAATCTTCAGGCTTAAGTCTAATAGATTGGCTGTATTTGGTGGCGTGTTCATTATCCTTTTGATTATTCTTGCAACCCTTACTCCATGGATTGCACCTTATGATTATGCTCAACAAGATAGAGTCCTAGGACCAACTCCTCCCTCTTTTCAACATTTACTAGGAACTGATTATCTAGGAAGAGACTTGCTAACAAGACTGCTTTATGGAAGTCGAATTTCTCTCTTAGTAGGATTCATAGCAACCACGGTCGCTTTAATAATTGGAGTAACTTGGGGAACAGTAGCGGGCTATCTCGGAGGTTCCATTGACACCTGGATGATGCGTATCGTTGACACCCTTTATGGAATCCCTTTCATTATTTTAATTATTCTTTTGATGGTGGTCTTTGGCAGGAGCCTGGTTTTAATGTTTATGGCTATTGGTGCAGTTGAATGGTTGACAATGGCAAGAATAGTAAGAGCACAAGTTAATAGTTTAAAACAAAGGGAGTTTGTTTTAGCTGCTAAAGCAATGGGAGTAAAAGAGACAACTATCATGACAAGACATTTGATCCCCAACACCTTAGGCCCTGTTATAGTTTATGCAACTTTAACCGTTCCCCAGGTAATGCTTTTGGAGGCATTTCTTAGTTTCTTGGGATTAGGCGTTCAGGCTCCAATGAGTTCCTGGGGTCTCTTAATTCGTGACGGAGCAGTATCTATGGAAGAGAGTTGGTGGCTGTTAGTTTTTCCTGCTGTTATATTTTCAACTACTTTATTTTCTTTAAATTTCTTAGGCGATGGATTAAGAGATGCCTTGGATCCTAGAATGGGTCCTAATTAGACCAAACTAACTGTCGACACCCGCATCAAGAATTACTTTTAAAACTTGACCAGGGAAAATAAATTCTGGACTCTTTAGTTCATTCCATGCCTGAATATCTTTAACTTTAATTCCAAATCTAGAACTTATTCTGGATAAGGTATCTCCGGTTTTCACGGGATAAAGTAGTGTTCTAGTCTTTCTATTTGGTGTTTTACCTCTAACTCTTTCGTATTTAGAGAAGATCTTGATTTTTTGACCTATTTGTAAAGGGCTGGTGAGATTTAAGTTATTCCATAAAGAAATATCCTGAATAGTAACTCCGTATTTTCTGGATATTCCCCAGAAAGTATCTCCTTTAACAACTTTATATGTTCTTGCTCTTGGTACAAAAGTTTGAACCCATGCTGGACCCCTGGGGACCATCATTTCTTGTCCTGCATATATCAGATCACTCTCCAGCTGATTAATTTCCATTAATACTGCAACCTCTATACTGTATTGCTTCGCTATTTTTGTTAGATTATCGCCTCTTTTAATTTTATACCTATCCCATTTAACTAGCTCTACTTCATCCAGAGATGAGAGTTGTATCAAAAACCTATCAGCGACTCCGGTGGGTAATAAAAGATAATGCGGTCCACTGGGATCTGTTGCCCATTGACTAAACCCAGGATTAAGTTCGTATATTGCTTCTGGAGTCAAGCCTGCTAAGTCAGCAGCTTGCATTAAATCAACTTGTCCTGGAATTTCAACTTTTGTGAAATAAGCTCTATTAGCTATTGAAGGCAAGGTTACACCAAACGAACTTGGATGTTTAATTAGTTCGCAAAGTACAAGTAACTTAGGTACATACTCAGAAGTTTCTTTAGGTAAATTTAAAGACCAGAAATCTAATGGTTTAGCCTCTCTTTTATTTTCTCTAATGGCTCTACGTACTCTAGAAGGTCCAGCATTGTAGGCAGCAATAGCTAGGAGCCAATCATTGTCAAATTTTTTATGCAAATAAATTAAGAAACTAAAAGCTGCCTCCGTTGAAGCAATTACATCTCTCTTCCCGTCATACCACCAATTCGTTTTAAGTCCCCATTCTCTGCCGGTGGAAGGAAGAAATTGCCACATTCCTGTTGCTCCGTAAACAGATTGAGCATATGGATCAAACTCACTTTCTACAAAGGGTAAAAGAGCAAGTTCTGCAGGTATACCCAATTCTTCAGCCCTTTTTACAGTATGGAAAAGATAGCGCTGTCCAGATTGACTAAGTCTGTTTACTGCGTGTTGATTGTTTACAAACCTCTTCCTGAATACCTCTGAATCTGCATAATCTTCAGGTATGGTAAAAGTTAGATCTTTTCTCACTCTATCCCAAAGGTCGAAAGGTTTCTGATTTATGGTAACTTCAACTACTTTTGGATCTGAGTCGGCCAGGTCGTTGTCTTCAGCTAAAACCAGATTCTTTGATTCAAGACTTGCATAGCTTCCTAAGAAAGAAAGAATTAGAACTAAAATCCATTTAGTCATGAGGTTTCATTTTAAAAAAGATTTGTTTCTACCATTCTTCATGAAAATATAATGCCAAATGTATACTACAATTAGGTCTAAGACTATATGAATCGAATAGAAATTTTTACAGATGGAGCGTGTCGAGGAAACCCAGGCAAAGGTGGTTGGGGAGCTTTCATAAGGTCTAATGGCAAGGAGGAGTCTATTTACGGCGGAGAGAATGACACCACCAATAACATTATGGAATTAACTGCGGCAATTAAGGCTTTAGAGTACTTGCCTGAAAATTCTCGGGTAGTTCTTACTACAGACAGTAAGTACGTAGTGCAAGGCATTACTGAATGGATAGAAAATTGGAAATCTAGAGGATGGAAAACTGCGGCTAAAAAACCTGTTCTCAACAAAGAGTTATGGCAAAGATTGGATCACTTAACAAGCCTACATTCTATTGAGTGGCAATGGGTAAAAGGTCACAGCGGGCACAGAGAAAACGAAATCGCTGACCAACTCGCAAACACAGGAATAGATGACCTTTAACCATGGGTAGGCAAATAGTATTAGATACAGAGACCACAGGAATTGATTTTAAATCAGGACATAGGGTAATAGAGATAGGTTGCATCGAGATAATTAACAGGAGATTTACTGGTGCTGAATATCAGACTTATTTAAATCCGGATAGAGAAATAGATGAAGGGGCTGTCAAAGTACACGGTATTACTCTTGATTTCCTCAAAGATAAACCTAGATTTGTTGATGTTGCGAAAGAATTTCTTGAATTTATTAAAGACAGCGAACTGCTGATACACAATGCCGAATTTGATGTGGGGTTTCTCAACAACGAATTAAAGCTGTTACCAGAGAAGAGCTCACTTTTGGAAAACGTTACTGAAAAGATTACAGATACCTTAAAAATTGCCAGAGAAAAACACCCTGGACAACGAAACAGTTTAGACGCTCTGATACAAAGATACGAAGTTGAGGGTTACGATCGTGAATATCATGGGGCTCTAAAGGATGCAAAGATTTTAGGAGATGTATATTTAGCAATGACAGGAGGACAAAGTGATCTGTTATTTGAAGATAATGCTCCGAAAATGTCTCAAGAGCATGATAATGGTCAAAGCAAATTAGTTTCGTCCCAAAAAGACAGTAAAACCCTCCTCACAGAATTGACTGAAGCTGAAGAAAAAGAAAATTTAGATTACCTAAACAGAATGAAAGATGAAACTGGAGTGGAGCCAATTTGGTTAAAGAAGCAATGAACCAAAAAGTTATGGGCAGATTTGCTCCTAGCCCTACTGGAACTCTTCATATTGGTGGAGCTAGGACGGCTTTGTTTGCTTGGCTTTATTCTAAGAGTTTAGGAGGGAAATGTCTTTTGAGATTGGAGGATACAGACAAGGAAAGATCAAAGCAGAAGTACACAAATTCTATTATCGAAAGTTTTAATTGGTTGGGTATCGATTTTGATGAAGAGCCTGTCTATCAATCTAAAAATAAGAACAGACATCTAGAGAAAGCAACACAATTGGTTGAGGATGGCCAAGCTTATTTTTGTGATTGTTCAACAGAGCGTCTTCAGAAGTTAAGAGAAGAACAACAAAAGAAAGGATTTAAACCTAAATACGATGAGAAGTGTAGAGAATTAAATTTAAAGCAAGCCACCAATACTGTGGTTCGCTTCAAGAACCCTGGAAGGGGTAAAGTTAGTTTTAATGATATTGTTCGTGGAGAAATTGAAGTATCTAATGAAGAATTAGACGACCTGATTCTAGTCAGGAGCGACGGGACGCCTACTTATAACCTCTGCGTTGTTGTAGATGACATAGACATGAATATAACCCATGTGATTAGAGGGGATGATCATGTCAACAATACGTTTAGACAAGTTAACATTTTTGAAGCTTTAGGAGAGGAAATTCCGATATACGGACATGTACCTATGATCCTAGGAGGGGACGGCAAGCGAATGTCTAAACGACATGGGGCGGCCAGTATTTCTGAATACAAAGAAATGGGAGTATTGCCGCAAGCTTTACTAAATTATTTATCGAGATTGGGTTGGTCTTTAGGCGACCAAGAAATTTTTCAATTTGAGGAACTGATAGAAAAGTTTAAAGATGGAAGGATGAATAATGCCCCCGCATCTTTTTCATTAGAGAAGCTGCTTTGGTTCAACAAAGAATATTTATCCAAAATGGATGAAAAAGAACTTATTGGAAGATTATCAAGTTTTTGTGGCTACTTTCAGAAAGACGATTATTCTTCAAAAGTTTTAGATTTAATTAAAGATCGATGTAATTTGCTTTCTGACTTTGAACAAGAAACAAAATATTTCTTTGAAGATTTAGAAGCAATAGATTCAAAAGACGCAAATAAAACGTTTACACCAGAAGCCATGGATGTGCTTAAGATTTTGCTTCGGGAATTTTCAGCTTTAGAAGATTGGACATCTGAAAGTATTAACCACACCATAGAGACAGTTATGGAATCTGCTAATCTTGGAATGGGTCAAGTGGGTAAGCCATTGAGATTAGCGGTTACCGGTAGAATGAATTCACCACCTGTTGATAAAACTTGTGCAGTACTTGGAAGGGATAAAGTTATCGAGAGAATGGAAGAGGCTCTAAATAAACTGTTATAGGTATCTCTTTAAAAACTTATCTATCTGTTGCCAAGTTTCTTCACGAATATGATCCTGTTCCATAAATAGTTCATGGTTGCCTTCAATCCTAGCAATAGATATTTTTGGAATGGTTTGGCAGATTAATTCATTCTTTTCTGAATTGACCACTTGATCTTTTGTTGCGCTCAACAGGAGGGTAGGGGATGTAATTTTCTGACTCCAATTAGGTTTGCTAAATTTTCTGGTTCTTTTAATTGATTCATGTACCCAGGCTAATGATAAACCTCCAAGGGCTAGATTTTCATTTTTTCTGATTAGGTCAACGCTTCTAGTGAATCTTGATTTGTCAGAAGTTACATCATTTTTTTCAAAGGGTATTTCATGCCATCCCTTTCTTTCTTTCCACTCAGGTTGTGGTAGCGCTCTATTTCTAAAACCCAATCTTGATATCTCACCCAAGACTAGAACAAAGATTTCCATAGATTTAGGAAGTTTCAAAGATAACATAGGAGCACATAGGATAATTAGATCAAAAACTCCAGAGTGTTCAGCAGCTAGTGAAGCTATCAAACAGCCCCCCATAGAATGACCTATTCCTATCCACGGTTTGGGGCAATTGGAAACGTAGACAAGATCAAGGATCTCTTTCAATTCTTGGTCGTATAAAGAGAAATCACTAACGTGACCCAAGTAAGGGTTGTCTATCAAACGATCAGATAATCCTTGTCCTCTCCAGTCAAACATAGCCACACAAAAATCCCTATCTAAGAACTCTTGAACTACCTCATAGTACTTTTCAATAAACTCAGTACGACCAGATTGCAAAATAACCGTTCCTCTAGCTGAGTTTGAATTCCAGATGGCCACTCGAATTTTTACTTTGTCTGAAGTAATAAAAAAAAAGGCTTTCCCCCCTTTTGGTGAAAGGAAATTCTTAATCTCTGTCAGTGGTGCTTCTTGTAAACTTGCTAATTGAGTCATATCATGAAAATAAATTAAACTATTAAGCCTAATTAATTTAAACATGAACCTTTTAAAGAGTCTCTTATTCTTTGTTGGCCTATTAATTCTGAGCCGTCTAATACCTCATCCACCTAACTTCACTCCTCTTATTGCAGGAGCCGTTTTTCTACCTTTTATGTTAAAAGACAAAACTTTAATAATTGGCTTGCCTTTGCTTTGTCTATTTATTTCTGACTTAATTATCGGCTTTCACAATGTCATGCTTTGGACTTACGGGGCTTTCTTGATTATTGGACTAATGGTTATTAATTTTTCAAAACTTAATTTAAAGTCTCTTCTTGGTCTAAGCATAGCGGGACCTTCTTTCTTTTACTTGATTACCAACTTTGGCGTTTGGGTGAGTTCTTCAACCTATGCAAAAGACATTTACGGACTCTTAGAGTGTTACGCTTTAGCTCTACCTTTCTATGGCAATAGCTTATCTTCGACTCTGTTATTTTCACTTCTTTTCATTGCAACTAGATATTTGTTATTAAAAAAAGACTCTTCACAATTAATCTAAAAAAATTCAGAAAACTATGTCAGAAGACCTTTACTTAGAACAATTAAAGCTAGGACCTATGGAAAACTTTGTTTACATCATTGGTTCTAAAAGCACTAGAGAAGTTGCATTAATAGATCCGGCTTGGGAAATAGATTATTTATTGCAACATCTTGAACAAAAGGATTTAAAGCTCTCTTCCATACTGGTTACTCATTATCACCCTGACCACATAGGCGGAGGCATGATGGGCCAGTCCATTCCGGGTCTAGCTGAAATCATGGCAGAACAGCCGGTGAAGATTTACGTAAATAAACACGAAGCAGAAGGGGTTAAAAAGGTAACAGGAGTCTCAGATTCAGACTTACAAAAGGTTGAGTCAGGAGACCATCTTCAAATCGGAGAAAATGATATCGAATTTTTACACACCCCAGGACACACTCCTGGGTCACAGTGTTTCAGTGTTAATAAAAATTTGGTATCAGGGGACACTCTGTTTATAAATGGGTGCGGAAGGGTAGATTTACCAGGATCTGATGCAGAGCAAATGTATCATAGCTTGCAACGCCTGTGTTCTTTGCCGGATGAGACTATTCTTTATCCTGGTCATCATTATAGCGAAGAAGAATACGCCACTCTTGCAGAGACAAAAAAGAAAAACGTTTACCTCAGAATCTCGGATATAGATACTTGGCGGCAAGTTATGGGTTAAGTTTATGGAGTATCAAGAAATTATTTATGAGACAAAAGACAACGTTGCCTTAATCACTCTAAATAGGCCGGAGAAACTTAATGCTTGGACACCTAGGATGTGTGAAGAACAAGCTGACGCAATTGAGAAAGCCAATAAAGATAAGTCCATTGGAGCTATTATCATGACGGGAGCAGGTAGGGGTTTCTGTGCTGGTGCTGATATTGGAGATACTTTTCAAACTCGACTGGGAGGAGAAGACCCCGGCAACGATACTGCAGGCGGTTCAGGTGGTATGCCTGCTGGAATAGACTGGATTAGTATAGTTAGAGGATCAAAACCCATTATTGCGGCAGTCAACGGACCAGCAGTTGGCATAGGGGTTACCATGATCTTGCCTTTTGATGTAATCGTAACTTCTGAAAAAGCCAAATTTGGTTTTGCTTTTATAAAAATGGGTATCGTTCCTGAACTGGCTTCTACTCATTTTTTGGTCAGTAGAGTGGGGTGGGGAAGAGCAAATGAAATGATGCTCTCAGGAAGTCTGTATTCAGGAAAAGAAGTTCATGAATTCGGATTAACTGAATACTTAGTAGAAGAGGGTAGACTTTTAGATAAAGCTTTCGAAATAGGAACTGTGATGTCAGAAAACCCGGATAGGCAATTAAGGATGACCAAACAACTTTTGACAGCTAACGCAGTGACTACTGACATTAAAGCAGCTGAAGAGTTGGAAACAAAGCTCCTTCAAGAATGCTGGGAGACCGAAGAACACGAGGAAGCAGTGAATGCTTTCTTGGAAAAACGCAAGCCTAACTTCAGGTAAAAAGTAAAAAAATAGACTTCTAAAAAAGAAGACTTTTTTATAAAAAAAAGTTAAAAAAAGGGGTTGTATTTTTTTTCTATGGGTGTAATATTCTTATACCGATTGACCGACCTAGAAACAACTCGAGACGAAGAAAAGGAGAGAAAAATTAGTTAGAGAACGAAAGGCGAATGCTCTAAAAGGAAGGCTAGAAAAAAACCTTT
>ENA-ORDI01000416-ORDI01000416.1-marine-metagenome-genome-assembly--contig:-NODE-416-length-30002-cov-8.592916_pt1 | contig 30002 bp, 23 predicted proteins | sample MGYA00248628_ERZ508525 | MGnify/ENA primary metagenome ERZ508525 (study PRJEB26195, sample SAMN05422138) | marine metagenome | isolation source: East of Porto Seguro, South Atlantic Ocean | place... | reverse complement strand
CAATTGTATGATATCAAGGGACAATTGGTAGAAACATTGATCAATGAAGTGCTTCCTGCGGGCAGTCACAGCATTCAATGGAATCCGCAAAACCTGGCATCAGGATTATATATTGTTCAACTGAAGGCAGGACAGAAAACATTCAACCAGAAAATAACCTTCATTAAGTAAAGAGAAGAAATCATGAGAAATAAAATCGCACAAATCATGGTATTGTCACTACCGCTGATCACAGTTATCACCGCTCAGCCGTCTTTTCCCGGTGCTCCAGCTCAGGCGCCCATCGGCGGTCTGGGCCTATTAGCGGCTGCCGGCGGAGCAATGGCATTGAAAAAACTGTATGATAAACATAAAAAGTAGATTTTCCCCGCTTACATTATTCCTATTGAAAGCAGGCGGTGTATATGCTGCCTGGCTGTTGATCTATGATTTCGTCGTCCTCCCCGATGGCAGGGTGGACACGTGGCTAAGCATAACAGGTGTAAAACTCGCTGCTGCAGGATTATCGTTTGTGGGTTGGGAAATCGAGACAGCCGGACGTTTTATCGCCTGCGCCGGTAATAGAGGAGTGGAAATCCAAAACGGCTGCAATGGCATGGAATTGCTTGGTCTTTACGCCGGCTTTATCATCGCATATTCCGGTGATGCAAAAAAAAGATTAATGTTTATAGCTGGCGGAATCGGAATGTTATTTATTGCCAACGTATTTCGTATTGCTTTTTTTGCACTATCTAATTTGTATTATCCTCAATACTGGGATCCTGTACACCATTACAGTTCTTATGTTTTTTTCTATCCTATTGTATTAACATTATGGTATCTATGGACTACCGTGAGCGATCGGAACGATATCTTTTCTGGCGCCAGCTTATCATCAGCCTGATTGCCATCGGGCTGGTTTATATATTATTTATTCGTCCAATACAATCCTTTGCTGTTCGAGAATTCATCCTGCCTGCCTTTGATTCCTTCATCAAGCCTGGCAGTGATATTCTTACCGCACCAGGAAGGGATGAATTTTTTCTATCATCGCTATCAGATTCATTTCCAAGGGTAAAAATTGATGTTCCTTTTAATGGCTATTTCTGGCTGGCCATGGCTATGGTCTGGCCCACAAAAAACAAACGTTTAGGCAGAGTCATATGGATTTACAATTGGGTTTTGTTTTTGATCATGCCCATCGTGGCAATTAGCATTATTAACGGTTTTACATGGCTGGCACTACTGGCCAATGTGCATGATAAAGTGTATAAAGCGTTGTTTTTGATCTTGGGTGTTTTAGCGGTTCGAGAAGCAGATAAGCTGCTTAAAGATTAATCTTTTTCGCGATTTCTGGAAAAGTCTTTGCTCGCTCTATAAAGCGAATCTTTTTCTTCATCAGTAAGGCTTTCATAACCCGTTTCATTGATTTTATCCAGAAGCTGGTTAATCTTGTACTGCATTTCCATCTTTTTCTGGTCACTACGACTGCTCATTGAAGAACGAAACTCTTCCAACTGCTTGTAAATTGAGAACCGAAAATCCTTCCAGTGCCAATAATAACGTAAATATACAAAACCGATAGCCATCCCGGACAAGTGCGTTAAGTGGCTGATATTGGAATGATTATTAAATGAAGATAAAAATGCAATAGTACCCAAAAATATCACAAACCACTTTACCTTGATGGGAATCATAAAATAGAGGTATACAGTGCGGTTCGGAAACATCATCCCATAAGCTAACAGTATGCCGTATATTGCTCCACTTGCCCCGATAAGGACTGCATAGGACTGGCCCAAATTGAATAATAACCACACGAGTCCCGAACCAATACCCGTTAGAAAATAATAACGTAAAAACTGTTTACGTCCCCATATGGATTCCATTTCAGAACCAAACATCCACAATACAAACATATTGATCAAAACATGGAAAAAATCCCCATGAATAAACATATATGTCAGCGGCTGCCAGATCATGGGCCAAACAGTATTTGGAGATAATCCAAATATTCTGGCCAGGTCAATCTGGCTCTGGGAAATAAGTTTTAATAAAAACAGCCCAATGTTGATCCAAATAAGAATCTTGATCGCTTCTGTGAAAAACTTGGGCTTGAATGAAAGATTGCCCTGCTCGGATTGAAACTGATATCTCAAATCAGGCCTGCTGCAATTAATGCTTTATGCTGTTTTCTATGTTTAATATTTAATAATGGTGTCATGACTGAATAGGGAGCTTCGGGCACTTTTAATTGTGGCATAGAATAAAGTTCCAGATTAATACCCATATCCCGGCGTTGTTTATATACATTGAATATTGTACTTACAAACAAATCTCTCGGTAGAATACCAGTGATATTTTTCAACCCGAATTTCCTAAATCCATCCCTTATTATTGTAGAACAACTTCTCGAAAAAATACTGAAATCTGCGTATTTCTCCGGTTTTTTGGGATTGATGGGTGTATTGTGAATAATTTCCAGTTCTTCATCAAGTATATTGCTTAAGCGTTTTGTATCCATACCTCTGATACGTAATACATGGACCGTGCGCATAAAGTTACGGCCGAATTTATCATAATAAGCCGTGCCATCTGCAAGGATCTCAAATTTACCATTGACCGGTGATGGCGCAAATTCACCAAGGGCCGGACGATAAAAATATTCTTCAGGTGTCATGATCTCGTTTTCATTCAGTAAGTGTGAAAAATTGTAAATGTTGCCATTAATATTGATAGCGTTATGGCCAAATAAAGAAGCGGGATATTTTACCAATCGTTCATTATAATAAAAATCAACACATGGTTCCTCTGGTGGCGGTTCCTCTGGCCACAAAATAATAATGGGCTGGCCGGAGTCATAGTCCAATTGGGGCAATTCCCGCGCAACAACTTTTTGACCCAACCAATGTGTCAAATAGCCTTGCCAAATCAGCCTGTCTTCAAAATAATTGTTGTCGGCGCTGGCAATGAAGGATTGGCCGTTTTCTTGACATAATTGACCTTTGATAATATTCTGATTCATATCATGTGAGAAGCTGTTTCAGTATTTTTAATGATTTCAAGTTTCGGTATGTATCAAAATGATATTCCAGATTAGCTGAAATATAATTGCCGATGACATTCCTGTCTTTAGCTGTAACACGTTGCTTTGATAAATCCCCACGGAAAGAAGAATCATAGATATTTGCCTGGATTAGATATTCAAGAATATTGTAGCTACTGGGACCGCCATTGGGATCTGGAAGAACCAGGCCCGGGAATTCCCTTTCCGGTAAATGAGGTTGAAAGCCCAGCAATCGCAACAAACGTAATTCAAAATACCAGAAACACAAATTGAAATACTTTTCCTCATTGTGGAAAAATGATAAAGTGGCCGCTAGTTCATCAAACAAGTCTTCATGAGGGTCCTGATCGACAACTGTTTTATCAACAAGTTCTACAGTTGTAAGGGCGTATGACAGGCGTTTCAGGTCATCCTGGAACCGAATCCAGTTCTTTATAAAACTGACTTTAGACAACATGTGCATATCACGATTCTGTTTATAATACAAAAGTGTTTCCAGGTAATTAGCCGGTTGAAAGTAAGCGCTGCGCGGGGATTTTTTACGCTGTGCGCCGCGTACCATAATGCTGACTTTGCCATAGTCCCGTGTAAAACAGCGGGCGATGAGACTTGTGTCACCATAGGGAAATCGTTTTAGTACTATAGCTGTAGTTTTAACGATCATGATGACCGTTACTGATCAATACGCTTTTGCGTAAATGACTTCGTGTTTGGCGGGCTTACCGGAGTAAATACAGCTTAATCCATCTGTTTGTTCATCAAAAGGTATGCAGCGGATGGTAGCTTTGGTTTCATTTTTTATCGCAGTTTCTGTTTTTGCCTCTCCATCCCATCCACAACGGATGAACCCACCAGAAGAAATAATATCTTTAAACTCATTATAACTGTTTGCAGAATGAGTATTGTCTTCTCTAAACGATTTGGCTTGATCAAATAAACTTGACTGAATTTCATCTAATAAATTAGATATCTTGTTTATTAGCTCATCTTTGCCAAGTGACAATTTTACCCCATTGTCTCGACGAACAAGAACAACTTCATTATTTTCTACATCTCGTGGACCAACTTCCATCCGCAAGGGGGCGCCCTTCATTTCCCACTCATTAAATTTAAAGCCTGGTGAATTTTCTGACCAATCTTCATACACGCGAACATTGTTTTCTTTTAAACCAATAGTAATCGGTTCAATGAAATCTTTAATTAATTGTACATGGCTTTCGTTTCTCGCAATAGGCACAATAACAACTTGATGGGGTGCTATTTTTGGTGGCAGGCGTAACCCTTTATCATCACCGTGAGCCATAACAACAGCACCCACTAACCTAGTACTTACTCCCCAGCTCGTGGCATATACATAATCTTCTTTATTATCTTTTGTTTGAAATGTTACCTCAAAAGCTTTAGCAAAATTCTGTCCCAGATTATGGGATGTTCCCGCTTGCAGTGAACGTTTATCACCCATCATTGCTTCAATACAATATGTTTTTTCTGCACCGGCAAATTTTTCTGCATCTGTTTTGAGACCTGTTAAAACCGGAATAGCCAAAAAGTCTTCTGCAAGTTGGCGATACAATTCTAGAATTTTCAGCGTTTCTTCTTCAGCTTCTTCAGCAGTAGCGTGAGCCGTATGGCCCTCCTGCCAAAGAAATTCTGTTGTTCGCAGAAACAACCTTGTACGCATTTCCCAACGAACAACATTTACCCATTGGTTAATCAATAGCGGTAGATCCCGGTATGATTGAATCCATTTTTTATACATAGACCAAATAATGGTCTCTGAAGTGGGCCGCACGATAACTTCTTCTTCCAAACGTGATGCGGGATCAACGATAATACCACCGTCACCGTCTGCTTTTAGGCGAGTATGAGTTACAACAGCACATTCCTTAGCAAATCCTTCCACATGTTCTGCTTCTTTAGCCAGATAAGATTTTGGAATAAACATGGGGAAATAGGCATTTACGTGACCCGTTTCCTTTAGCATATGATCAAGGGATTCTTTAATATTATCCCATAAGGAAAAACCATACGGTTTTATAACCATGGTCCCTTTTACCGGGCCGTAATCAGCCAAGCCTGCCTTAATAACAACGTCAGTATACCAGGCTGAATAATCTTTGCTTTGTGGTGTAACTCCCTTAGACATAACGATTGCTCTAAATAAAATTGAGGCTGAAATTACCGGGGTTCGTCTGGGCAATCAAACTGTTTGTTCGGGAGTTATATGGTTGTAAAAGCTAATTTAAAACATATTCGTTCCTTACATAGAAGCAAGGGTCGTGCTACCCAAAATCAATATATTATTGAGGGTCGGCGATTGTTTCAGGAAGCATTGCTAACCAATGAACATCTCCATCTAGCGTATTTTACAGATACATTCCAAAGCAACTTTCCAGGGTTGGTTAAAGATGTTATAAAAGAATGCCCAGGGGCCCAAAATGTGTCGCCAGCCGAAATGAAAACAATGTCTGCAACGGAAACGCCATCGGGTATTTTAGGTGTTTGTTTCATCCCTGATAATCAGGTACTTGATGATAAGTTAAACTGCAACTGGCTTTTTCTCGATAGCATTTCAGAGCCAGGAAATATGGGTACACTTTTACGCACAGCTGCCTGGTTTGGAATTAACAATATATCTTTATCGAGGGATTGTGTAGATATTTATAATCCAAAAGTGGTACGCAGTGGAATGGGTGCTCATTTCAACATCACCTGTATTTTAGATGCAAAGATAAAACAATTTGAGGCTACACATGCGATCATTGGTGCTGACCATAAAGGTACTAACTTGGCAAACCATAAAATAGAAGCCCCATGGGTGCTGGTGCTAGGTAATGAGGCTCATGGAATTTCCGAAAGGACTCGAGAGAATATTAATCACCTTGTAGCTATCCCCCGGATAGGTGCAGGCGAATCTTTAAACGTTGCCGTGGCAGGAGGTATATTGATGGAAAAGCTGAAAGCAATCAATTAAAAAGCCCTGGCCTTCGGGCCAGGGCTTTTTAAGGTGCTGGTTTGAAATTTTTAGTACAAAAACAGTCTCAAAACATATATATGCTTTACTATCGATTACAATATAAAATACAAGGAGACTTTGCATTTCGGAAGTCTAGCAGTAATTTTTTGGCTTATGAATACAACGGAAACTGACCCTTTACCGAGAAAAACATGTGATGAGCAGTACTCTAACCATAAAAAATGTCTTTGGAATTGTAATTCTTTCAGTGTTATCAGCGCTGGTGGTGGGCACTATTATTGCCTCCGTTGGAATCGTTTATCTCCCCGAGAATGATAACAATATAACTAATTTTCTGGCTTTATTTATCGGGCAAGGGTTTATGGTTATCCCACTGCTTTTATTTTTGACTGCCCGGAAAGAATCATTTGTTGACCGCTTGCGCATTCGCAAACTTCCCTTTCCTGTTATTTTGTCAACATTGGTGCTTTCGCTGGGTATCATTATACTGGTCGATGAATTTGACCGGATAGCCAGTTTACTCTTCACACCGCCAGAATACCTGGATCAATTGGGTTATATGCTCAAGTTTGATTCTTTCAATATGGCTGTATTTCTGATATTTGGAATTGTTGTATTGGCACCACTGGGTGAAGAAATATTATTCCGGGGTTTTCTCCAGAAATTCCTTGAAGAACATTGGCAGGATGTCACCCGGGCTGTTTTGGTCACAAGTCTTTTTTTTGCCATTATTCACTTAAACCCATTTTGGTTAATTCAAATTTATATGCTTGGCGTTATACTGGGGTTTCTGGCCTGGCGGACGGGGTCTATCTGGGCCGGTTTTATCCTTCATGCGGCGAATAATTTAGTAGCTTTACTCTTTACCAATTATAATCAGGTTCTGGATGACATTTATACGTGGCAAGGTCATGTCGCTCCCTGGATATTACTCATTGGTGTGGGGTGTATATATGTTGGTTTTAACTGGCTTAATAAAACCACGAGGGTGTACTCATGAAACAACTGATGTTTGAACGGGAAATCCAAGTTTTGGGCGATACGTTTCGCCGGCTTATGCGCCGTCATGCCCATACCAACCTAATTAAACTTATCAACAAAACACATCCGGCTGATATGTCTGTGCTTTTCCGTTACTTCGATGAATCTGAACAAGAACAACTTTTTGATCTTATGCAGCCCAATGATCATACGGGTGAATTCCTGACAGAACTGGATGAATCCATCCTCCAGAATCTTGTAGCTGAAGTTTCTGCAGACCGCATTGCAAAATTAATCGATCCTATCAGTGCCAGTGATCGTGCTGAAATCCTAAGCCTCCTCCCAGATGAACAGGCCCAGGGTATTATTAATTTATTAAAAAAGGAAGAAGTAGAAGAACTGGAAGAAATACTGGCTTATCCTGAGGACAGTGCCGGTTCTTTGATGTATACAGATGTGTTTACTCTCCACGAAGAAACGACAGCCAGAGCTGCCATTGCTGCTCTTCAGCATGAAGAACAAGCTGAAACAGTTTTTTACCTTTATGTAACAAATGACATTAATCAATTAATGGGCGTTATTTCTCTCCGTGATCTTGTGACCACTTCTCCGGATTCTTTGTTAAAAGATTTGATGGTAAGGAAAGTACATACCGTTCGCCCTGATACAGACCAGGAAGAAGTTGCCCAAGTTGTTTCTCAGTATAATTATTTAGCTGTACCGGTTACAGATCAGGATGAAAATCTATTGGGAATTGTAATGGTTGATGATGTGGTTGATGTTATTCGAGAAGAAGCTACTGAAGATTTCTTAAAAATGGCAGGTGTGGGTAAAGACCGTGAAATTTTACTTAAATCCTCATGGGAAAATGCCAAAAGCCGACTGCCTTGGCTGTTCGCCAGTTGGATCGGTGGTATCGGGGCAGCAACTATAATCGGATTATATGAAAATCTCCTGGAAACCACACTTGTTTTGGCAGCCTTCATTCCTGTTATTATTGGTATGGGTGGTAATATTGGTACACAAACGTCCACAATCATTGTTCGCGGATTAGCTACTGGGCGGGTAAATGTGGGCAACAATATGAAAATCTTACTCAAGGAAATTCGCGTTGGCCTTATTTTGGGTTTGTTTTATGGAATTTTGCTGGGTCTTTTTACATTAACAAGGTTTACGGATTTATCGCCGAACTTAGGTATTATTGTCGGGTTGAGTATTACAACCTCCATGCTAATTGCGACAACAATAGGTGCTTTCGTACCTCTATTCCTCTCTAAGCTTGAAATAGACCCCGCTGTGGCCACTGGACCCCTCGTCACCACCAGTATTGATATTTTGGGTGTTACACTTTATTTCCTGATTGCATCGCTTTTCTTGCCTCTGGCATGAACCTTTTATTCTTTGCCCTGACGACCAGTCTGGGTATCTACATCCTGTTCGTGCTCTTTTTTCTAACCGGACTGCGTCGCATAAAAGTAAATGAAAAAAATATAACCAGTTGGCCTACTGTCGCCATTGTTATTGCTGCCCGGAATGAAGAAACAAACTTACCTAATATTTTTCAGGATTTAGCCCAGCTGGATTACCCAAAAGAATTGTTGGATATTGTTATAGTTGATGACCGTTCTACAGACAATACCTGGTCGCTCATAAAGCATTTTTCTGATCAGCACGCACATATTCATGGCGTTCTGATAAAGAAAAAATCACCAGCTATGACACCCAAAAAATATGCTCTCACAACAGCAATTGAGCAATCAAAGGGAGAGTATATTTTGTCAACAGATGCTGATTGCCGTATACCACAAAGCTGGGTTAAAAGTATGGTTAAGTTGCTGGAAGACGGTGTTGGCATTACTGTTGGTTCGTCCACTATTGAAAGCAGTAAACATTCATCCTTTATTCATTATCAACTTGTGGATTTTCTGGCTTTAGTCACAGCAAATGCTGGTGCGATGGGCTGGGACTTTTATTGGACAGGGTCCGGTCAGAATCTTGCTTATAAACGGAAACTGTTTGCAGAAATTGATGGTTTTAATCCGGTACGTGATCGAATTTCAGGAGATGATATTTACCTGGTGCAATCTATAGGAAAAAAATATGGTTGTACATTTAATCCAGATCCAGGAAGTTTTATAAAAACCAGTCCTTCCTCATCGATAAGGCAATTTATAAGTCAACGTATCCGCTGGTCATCAAACTCCAGGTTTGCAGCAAAAACTGATCTTTTTTTCCTATTATTCTTATTTAATGCATTTTTAATGAATTCAACAATACTGGCTGGAATTTTTACTCCTCAGCTATATTCAATCCTGCCTATGGTTTTTGGACTCAAGTTTGTAGGTGACGCATTGGTAATATTTTCCGGCGCGGCTAAACTACATCTTACATTTCCATCAATCATTTTCATTCTCTGGAGTATTTTACAACCCTTTTATATACCCTTTATTGGCTTGGCCGGTTTAGTTGGCAGGTTTAAATGGAAACCATAATGAAACGATTGCTGCATATCCTTTTTTTATGTTTTTGGTTTATCCATGCGCAAGACTACAAAATTACCTTTTTGGGACTGCCAGCTGTGGATGTAAACATGGCTATGGATGAAAATAAAATCAATTTTAGCGTACAAACAGTTGGTTTAATTAATTTAATTTGGCCAACAGAAAATCAATATGCCGTTACGTATAATTCCTCCCATTTTGGCTTGCTTAATTATGAAAAAAAAATAAAGCAGGGCACAAATAAGTACAAATTGACTGCAGCTTATTATCCGGAAGACAGTACACTTCATTATGAGCAAACAACTCTCAAGCGAGTGCCTGAAATACAAACAATTTTTACTCTGCTGGCACAAGTCCAAAAAGAACCCATTGATGCTATCGACACAAAATGGTTTCCCATGGACCACGATGGGCAATTGTTTTCTGCACGATTACTTTGGGCGGATACAAGCACTATTACTATTGAAGACAGTTCAATTATTTGTAATCATTACCGGCTGGACATCAAAGCGGAAGAAGATGTAACATCTCTACATGAGCAATCAGACTATTTTATGAATAACATTGTTGCGCCAGAAGCTGTTCGCCAATTATGGGTAGAAAAATCAGGCCGGCGCCGCATTATACAGGCCTCGGTAAAAATCTATGGAATTAACATTGTGGCAAAAATTAAGAATGTCTAGACCATCATTTTACCAGCTTTATAAAAAACACATCATTATCTGGTTGTTAATTGTCATTGGTATAGTGGTGGCACTCAAATTAGGTATAGACGAAAAAATTATTATATTTGTGACGTTGGTATTGGGACTTTTCACACAACTATTTGCTGGCCTGGGTGCTTTAATTGCTCTAATCCCATTTATTGGCCCATTGATTGTTAAATTACTGGCCATTCCTTTTTTCTGGATTTTGAATGGCTTGGGTTATTTTGTAGGCATGTTAGCTATTAAGCGGGGCTATTCCGGCGAATTCATGAAATCCCGGGTCTTGACACTGGCGTTATTAGTTGGCATTGTTGTGGGTTATATTATTGGACATATTATACCTTTAAGGTAATCAATGAAAATCCTGGTATTACAAGGCCCCAACATTAATCTTATTGGTGTGCAATCAGCGAAAATCGGTGAACGGGTAACCTTAGACAAAATTAATAAAGGCTTACGGTCGCATGTTCATAGCATCAATTTGGCAATTCAACTGCATTTTTTGCAAACCCACAAAGCAGAAAAAGCTGTTTCATTCATCCAGCGCAATCGCAAAAAAGTCCAAGGAATTATTTTTGCTCCTGTTTCCTGGGGACGCTATGAATATTCAATTTTAGACGCATTACAATTATCCAATTTGCCCAGCGTTCAAGTGTTGCTCAATGAAAACTATGGCTCTCTGAATGAATCAGATTCTATTTATACATCCGTATGTAATGCGACCGTCACGGGACATCCCTTTGAAGCGTTCAATAATGCTTTTGACACATTATTAAAACATATTTCTTAATATTAATTTTTTGTTTTTTAGAGTTCAATCAATTTATCCCGCAGGACTTACGGCCCTTATTTGGTTGAGCAGCTGTGCCCCACCGCCACCCCAACCGGAAATTTCTGTAGAAATTGTACCTGTAGTAAATACATCAGTTGACAGATCTCAAATCACTTTTGTTTTACCAGCTGAAATCAATGCTCAACATTTGCGGTTCATAGATGAGTCCCTGCGAGAAATGTCTTACAAATCCGTAAAACATACACTGGCTGATTCTGTTCAGGATGATTCATTATCTGTTTTGATAGCGCAAACGATTTTAAATGATCTTTTAGCTAATATCCCTAACTATGAGTTTTTATCTGCAACCGCTTCCGGTGATTCCCTCATTATAAATTATAGACTAAATAAAACGTTTATAGATCATATAATCAAACCATACCTGGATACATACGCTCACCCTGCACAAAAACCAATTGCACCTTTATTTACAGCACATCATAATCCACCAGCCATTGAATCTGTTTCAGAACTGACACTTTTACTGCCGTGCGAAGATAGTTCAGTCCCCACACAAGCCTTGCTCTTACCTAATGCACCAAGGCATTATAGAAACGGCACACACCGGGGAATTGATTTTTATGTGAATTGGGGCACACCTGTCCGGGCGGTGTCTGGCGGAACTGTCATTCGGGCGGATCATCATTTTGAAGAAGCTCAACCCGAGTTCAGGAAACGACTCCTGGCGCAAGCAAAGCAGTTGGGACATACACCTTCCGATATATTTGAACACGTATTGGTTGGGCAGTCAGTGTATATTGATCATGGATTCGATCTGATCCCCGGTTACAGGGCGGTGTCCATTTACGCCCATTTATCCCATATCAATGGAGAAATAAAACCGGGAGTAACTGTATCCGCCGCTCAAATTATTGGCCTTTCAGGAAACAGCGGCACAAAAGAGAGCACCCTGGGTACACGAAAAGGCGCTCATCTCCACTGGGAATTGATCTTACAGGATGCGGGCGGTGAATACTATTTTGGGCAGGGCTGGGATACAGAAAAACTGTATCAAGAATTAGTTCGCGTTTTCAGCAAATAAGGCACTGTTGACCACGATCCCGTGCTTTAACATAAACCTGTTTAAAATAATATCTCTGGTAAGATCTGGGTTCAATTCCTGCATTTTGTCAAGATAGCGAGTATAAATGCGATTGATGATCTTCCGTTTTATGGTTGTATCAACGCCAGGGAACAACTTTTTGTTATCTTCATACCACTGCACCAGTAAATGTTTAGCTATAACATCAGAAATAAATTTATTGAATGAGAATCCGCTATTTATAGACACATTTTTATATAATGAGAAATTGTTTGCTTCATTTACTATCCAATCTGATGTTATTTCCTTTCCGCCAATTCTGCCAATAACATTATTATAATCAACTTCCCTTAACCTATTAACCGGCATGCCTGACATTGAATGGACATCTTCAATCTCCTGCACAGAATCCCACATGTTATATAATTCAACTTGATTTAATAACACAATATATTTTTGATAAAGAGTATCTACAAATATCGAAAAACTTTCTTCCTGGTAACCGTATTTTCCTTTTTCCAATTCTTTCTTTAATTTATCTCGATCAAACTCTTTTTTGTCTTTTCCAAATTTCGGTATTTTACGATCTACTATAATAACATGAAAACCCATTGATGATTCCAATGGTTCATGCAATTTACCTTCGGTAGAAGACCAAACCGCATCATTGAAATTTTTTGGCATTAGCCCAAAATAAATCTGGCCCATTTCGTTGCCTTTTATTTTCGAGACCGGAGATTCACCATAGATAGATAAAGCTTCTTCATAGGTTAACTCACCCGAGAAAATTCGATTATAAATTGTTTTAGCTCTATTATAGGCTTCTTCTTTTGTGCGTTCATTACCTTGCCCAAATGAGAATTTGTGAGCAACGGTCAGTGTCTTTACAAACACATCTACATTCAAAGCATCGCCAACAAATTTCAGTGTGCTGTCTGAAAAATGAAGATTATCAACCAAATATTTTTCTATTTCTTGAATGATCAGATCATGCTTTAATTTATTTTTTTCATCAGCAATATTAAAGTCAATACCGGTCAGATCCTGTTGCTCATAAGACGAAATATATTTAACTACAGCGTATTTCCTCACAAATGCGGTTTTCTTGGCCGGCGCTAAGGCGTTAAATGTGGTTTCATCAAAGACCTGATATATATCAGACAAATGAATTTTTTCACCCTGGATAGTCGCCACAGTTTTATCAAGTCCCATACAGGAAATAAACAGACCTACTATGATAACAAGTATGAATTGGAAATATTTCATTTTGGGGAACGAGAAGTTAAAAAAAAGGGCGGCTGTTGAGCCGCCCTTTTTTATCACAATAATCTATAGTGATAGATTACTTCAAGAGCATCATCTTACCGGTTAAGGCACGATCTTGTGCTTCTACACGGTAAATGTAAACGCCTGAGGCAACTTGTGTACCATGACTATCCATGCCATTCCATGCAACGGTTTGCAGACCAGGCTGCATGAGACCGTTATGGATCTTGGCTACTTCTTCACCCAGTAGTGAATAAACGGTAACCGTTACATCACTGCGAACATCAAGATTAAACGCAATGTTCGTGTTGGGGTTGAAGGGGTTCGGATAATTGCCTTTCAATGAGAAGGCATTCGGTGTACCAACAACATCATCTTCAATGCCTGTAATGGCTGCAAGGCCTTCGTAGGCTTGAATCAGAGGACTGGCATCCGTGGGACACGCAACAGCTCCTGCAAGTTGGTTCCAGTAATAAGATGCACCCACCCAGTAATAGCTGGGTACTGTGTTCAGTGCAATAGCGTCAAAGGCCAAAAAGGCGCTCTTACCGCCATTACCGGCTTGTCCATGGATCATGACGTTGTATGTATCGGTCATGTCAGGATTACCGGCACTGTCAAGCACGCCGCCATAAGCAGTCATATCTACTGTATAACCAGTAGCTGGATCTATACCGTCAAGCCAGTTACTGCCGCCGGTTTCATATGCTGGATCATAGTTCACATTCAGTGAATCCGCAAGGAATCCTGCCAGTGAACTTGCAAAACCATCGGATCCGGCCATGAGACGGGAAACACCGCCCTGATCGCCTGATGCCATATAGTTGACATCATTGTAATCTGCAGCAATACCAAGGATATCGTGCGTAAAATCACCGGGACCATAGGTCATGTTTGTCCAACCAGTGCGGGCGCCAAGCCATTCATCACTGGAGACAATGTATGTTTTGTCACCATCCCACCAGGCTCCTACTTCAGCATCATTGTCGTAGTATGGACCTGTACCGGCCAGCTCAACAATAGTTGAGTATTCGGACACTAATTCATCTACCATGCCACCATAGGAAGCATCCCAGATATCAAACGGGACGCCACCCCAGTAGAAATAGAGGTAAGATGAATACGCTATAGTTCCATACAGTGCAGCCTGATTATTGAAAATCAGGTCGTTGCCTGCTGTTGCTGAAAAAATGAAGTACGACATTGTATTTGAAGATGTGGATAAACCACCAACGTCAGTAGCTGTCAAAGACCAGTACACGAATGTACCTGCACTTTGACCTGGAATGTCAGCCGACCAGCTGCCATCGCCACCATCTGTCAAAGAGACAGTATTAACAGCTGCTGTCAATGAATCCAGTTGGTAAGACAAAACAACTGCTGCAACACCGGCAGCGCCGCCACTGGGATTATCATCAGATACTACACATGACACTGCACGGCCATCTGTTGATAAAGTAGTTGGCAAAGCACTAATGCTTTCAAACACGGGGCCACGGTCACCAGTTAAGTCAACTGCCAGTTGGAAGTTGAAGCACCAGCCACGAATGTACCAGCCGCTTTCTCCGCCGGTTCCACTACAATCTGTACCGCCATCTGCAGCACTTGCATAGTACTTCATGGATGCCCAGGGGCTTCCAGTATGGGCTGCATATAGAAAACCAATACCGGGGTCAGATCCGTCTCCGCCGGTTCCGGTGTAATGTACAGCAACACCAACATACTCGCCAGATAATACGTCAACTTCTGAACCTAAGTCTGCCAAGTTCATCCAGTTGTCACCGCCGCCATTTTCGATCCCAGGATTATTGGTAGGATCCAATGTAGCTGCTGTGAAACCATCAGGCCAAGAAAGACCCATGGTCATTGTTCCGGGAGGACCAGCGGCCGCTGCTACAGTTCCCAAAGGATCTGTTGCATTGCCGATCATGGCTCCGCCACCGCATACACCAGCAGCACTATTCCATGTAGTTCCCTCTAATCTAATGTCACCTGTTCCAGCGTCATCGTATCCGGCCAGCCAACCGCTGGCGTTTACGAGACCTTGGTCATACATGGCTCCATCTGAACCATAAGGATAAGATACCTTATGAATAGAAACCGTGAGTTGTTCTCCGGTTCCCCAACGATACACTGGTACACTGACTGCTTTAATAGTCAGGTCTGCTGGAGCCTGAAACGTTGTCATAAAAACATCACCAGGGGTGCCATAAAAATAGGCTCCCCAGGCATAGTCATAAGCCAAAGTATCAGGAGTATCGCGTCCAACACCGTTGTGGTTGTAATTATAGCGCTGTTCATAACCAGGCATAACTACAATATCCTGCTCGGGATTCCCTATGATACCATACTGACTCAAGTCTTTCCCAGGAATACCAGTGGTATTACCAAGATCGCGAGCACTTATGGGCCACACAAGGGCGAGCAGAAGGCCTACGGATATTAGCTTCTTACTCATTATTAACTCCTTTTTTTTCTTTCTTGCAAGAAAGACGCCAGCAGACAAATTAATACCTGCTGCTTTTCGTCTTTATTCTTTTCGATCTGTTAAAAGGTTACCTTTAAAGTTAACCAACTTACACCATCGAAATATTCTGCTGTCCTGTATGCATAATCTACAGTCAGCCCAATTCCCGTCAAACGGGAAAGATCTAGGCCAAACCCGAAGGTTGGACCCCAGATAAATTCTTCACTGCTGCTTTCCCACTGATCATCTCCTGAATCATCATCTGTGCCTTCTATAAAATCAGCGCCAAAGGGTTCTGGATCAAACGCCAAAGCAAGTCCTGCCCGTGTGTAGAACATATCCATAACATTTATTTCAGCGCCAAAGCGATATTCATCAAAAGAAAAATTGTTGTTCAAAAAAGAGGCGCAAAAAACTGCTTTAGCAGCACCAAGGTCCAAAGGCCCGTACGCCACTCCCAGTTCCAGCGTAGTGGGTAATTCAAATTCCGATAAGCTAATACGCCGCGGTTCAGTGTTAGTCCCTGGTTCAGTGCCTTGAGGCTGGTGGAATTCCTCTAAATCAGCTCCATTAAAAATCATGCTCAAACCCAGATTTCTAATAGATGCACCAATTTTTATACCATTTGGACTTGTTTTATACTGTACACCTGCGTCCAAAGCAAAACCAGTAGCAGATTCACGCATAATTGATTCATTAATAATTTTAATATCTGCGCCAAAAAGTATCCGGTCGGTCATTTGGCGGGAATACAGGAATCCTAATGTAATAAAACTTGGTGAATATGTTTCTCCTGTCCCGTCAGGCAGGTCAGCTGTTGTTACATCAATATCACCAAAATTTAAAGATTTCAGTGAAATACCAAACATATTCTTTCCGCCAAAATTTGATGCCACTGCCGCATAGGTAATATCAATACCCGCTATCCAGGATAAATGGGTAAACATAGCTTCTCCGGTGCCGGACATTCCGGCAATACCAGCAACATTCCATTCTGCAGCTTCAATGCCACTGATGCCAGCAACGAAAGCTCCCGACATGGCCGTCCCTCTGGAACCAACAGGTATCAAGAGTTCTTGTGCACCAGCGGTCCCGCGGCGGCGTTTACTGCCCGCTTCGACGATACTGCTGATAAACATAGGTACCAGCAAAGTAATGATGATCATTCTATTTACATGTTTTCTATTCATATTTTTTATGCTCCAATGGAAGTTTAATAGACGTCCAAACGTTCTTCAGGCATGAAGACCGCCAGTTTCAAAATCTTCTCACCTACATCTTCAACATCGATATGGGCGATATACATACCGCTTGCAACTGGAATACCGGCCGTATTGCGTAAATCCCACTGCGCGCGACGATCAGGATCATTTTCTGACGTAATTACTTTATCTATTTTGGCAATCATGTCACCCGCAATCGTGAAGATACGAATTGTTGTCGTGCCTACTCCCAGATTCGTGAAGAATACAAATCGGTTCAGCTGATTACGCTCTTCTGGGTTTCGTCCAAAATATGGATTTGGGAATACATTAACATTATCAAGCTCAGCATCCGCTGACTGCAATCCTTGGCCAGTAAATGTATAGGTATCTGTTCCCGGTATTATGGGATTTTTGAATGTAACTACAAACTCATTACCGCTTTCATAGGATGTGCTGCTTTTGTTAAAAGTAAACATCCAGCCCATGATTCCTGAATCAGAATAGTGATCATTAAGCATGGCCCCGGTATAATCTCTGTATACAGGCATGAAATATATTGTCTTGGCAAACATATTGCTGCCAGGGTTTTCTTCATCGGCCTCATAAAGAGGTTTGCTGCCGGCAGCTAGGTAAACAGCTACATCAACACGGCGGTCATCCTCAACAGTATGCAGTTCAAAGGGAACCCACGCTGTGTCCGGGGTTCCGGCGATCAAACCGCTTACATTGAAGAAAGTGGCGATAGATCCGGCATCCGAAAAAATAACTTTCAGATCCAATTGCAGAAGTTCAGGCCCTGGTGCATCTTCCGGTTGGGTCACAGGCAACGGCGCCAAGAACTCTGCCCATGTACCTGAGCCTGAAGCAGATAAACCGCCAAACACAAGCTGGGTAGATGTATCCGCATCAACAGTCGTAGTAGCTGTTGAATAACCGGATGGCGCAGCATAAGTCGCGTTTCTTGCACCCAGAATAAACCCATCTGTGATTTCTACGTTTGTAGCATAATTGGGTAGATCTACAAATTCCAGATCAGAGTTTTCATAATCATAATAATCTGGCGTAGCAGGGAAAAGAGCATCTGACATAACCACTTGATTATTATCCGTATCTGTTAAATACCAGTAGTAAACCGAATCCACCATATCAAATGAAATATTATAACTATTATTTGTCAGTTGATAGGGGTCCACAACGTGAGGCAAGAATGTTGCGTCAGAAAGGCCCGTGTGTGTAACGGCCAGAGTATCATTAAAACCGCTGGCTAATGCACTGCCCAAGCCTGGTCCTCCAGGAACGACTTCAATTGCATTTTTGGGGCTTTCGATCACTCGCTGTGCTGCATCCGGGTCATAAGCAAAAGCTGTAACAGCAAAATAGTATTTCCTGTGATTAATAATATCACGGCTATTGATTACATCATATGTTATCTCAACAAAGTGATTAATACCAGAGTCCGTCCCAAACTGTGCAGGCAGTTCAAGGAGTTCACCTGTATCTTCATCCAGGGTTAGATCCAGAATTGTTTTTATATCATCGACAATATCATATGTTTGAATCCGTGTCCAGGGACCATTTAGAGAAGCGCCCTGGTATATATTGTACCCTTGGAAGGTATAATTACCGCAAGCATAGTTTTCAATAACATCACTGTTTTCCTCAAAAGTCAATAGCACTTTCTTATCCAGTTGTGCAAATTCAACAGTGGGTGATGATGGCGAACACACATTAAAATTTGCATCGAATGCACCTTGCGCAAAATTATCAAAATATAACATTTTGGTAATGGATTTGGCCCAGTTGGACCCCGCAGCAATAATCATGGCGCCTACCACTTCCTGGGTATCACCGGGAGCAAAATAAAACGGGCCGGACGTCATCAAATAACGGCGGTCACCCGGAACATCATCGATCCAACCCACACCTGTTACTGGATCACCGTTATGTACGAATACTGATGGTTCATTCGTTGTAGGATCAATGTATGGGTCCCCTGTGTTGCCAACCAAACCATTCATATAACGGTACGTTTCTTCTGCCGTTTCAGGATCTGAAAAGTTGGGGTTGCCATTGATGTATTTGGCGAAGGAGGTTAAGCTGAGTTTTTTCTTATCTGGAAAATCACGTAAATAATAACCTTTACCTTGGCCCCAGGTCAATATTGTCGCTGTATCACCGGGAGAGTCAACAATCGGGCCCTGAAAAAAGTCACCACCGACTGCAGGGACTTCTACACCGTATGTTTGATCCCCATCTGCATCATTATATGTATAGCCCACACTAAGCCCTGTATTACAGGCTACCAGGTCATCAGTAGCGTCACCGACATCATCATCGTGCCACATGGATACAAATACACTATCCAATTCATCGGATCCTTTGTTTATAATCACCCAGCGCAGGAACATAATATTGCCCATGGCACCAGCCTGGTCAAAACCAAAAATAGAGGTCTGAACATCTACATTCATGGGCGGTGTGCCCCACAGTGGAGTATGGGTTGCTGCATCACCGTCATTCATAACGTGCCAGTGGAACATATCACCTAAAATTTCAGGATAATCACCCAGCTCAGGGTCATAATTACCATCACCATTTATATCCACCCAGGGCGCGCCATCGTGAACCGGCCAATTTTCAAAATCATTTGAGGGTAAATCCGTTGCTACCATCTCTGTAAACAAACTGGAGCCTTCCAATGTACTAACGGGTAAATCCAACGTCATAGAGCTAAAGGTAGCCCAGTCGTTTTGCAGGAAAGCTTCTACTTCTTTCTTTTGTATTTGATAAATTTTACCAGAATTAGAATCATCCGAGCCAATGGAACCGGGCACAAACTCAACCGTATATTCAGCAGCTGCGGTGCGGATTTCATCAACCCAATTTCCTCCTGGCGCTCTGGAGCGTCCACTAGCCAGCCAGATACCAGATTGAAAAACAGCCAGCTTACCGCTGCCTTTGGGCCATTCCAGACCAGAGTTTCCGGTCACATGATAACTGGCATCATCGCCATGGTTACCATGTACTGAACTAATCTTATTGCCATCCCAAATAACATGTTCAACTGGGGAAGCCATGGATTTATATGTTGGCCCGTGATACATATTTTGCCTATTTACCGGCTCTGCAGCCCATACATAACTCAGGCTAAACATGAAGATGAATAACCGTTTATAATTCACCATAGAAATCTACTCCTTAATTTTATCCAAATATTATTTAATCAGTGTTTATAAATCTACCCGTAAGCCGATTTGGACTTGCCGTGGGGTTCCCCAGCGGCTGGGTGATGTAATCCGTGATGTATATAGATCTTGACCAGCCTCTGGTCCGCCAATAGCCCAATCATTCAACCAGTTTTGACCTGCCTGTGTGGTCAGATAACCATCATTATCTGGTAAGCCAGAATAATTATACACCGCTGAAACGTTTTGACTGTTCAAAACATTCTTCACAACACAAAATAGACCCAGGTTTACTCCGCTGATTACAAAGGCTTTATCCAGGCGAAGGTCAATATTGAACGTGGCCGGCATTACACCTGAATTCAAACCGGCAACAGGCTGGTCTGAAAGCTGTCCGCCAAATACTGCTGTCCGTGGTTTTGAAGGTGTATACCGCAGACCACTGCCAAAACGCATAAGAATATTGGCACCAAACAGCGGCAGCATGCTTCTGGCCCCGGTCCGGTAATCAATGGACAGGCTACCGGTATGGCGCTGGTCAAATGTCATGGGTGATGTAAAGGTAGGATCGTTGCCGCCCAGCCATGAAATCCGATATCCTGTGTTAGCATTCGATCCCGTACCGCCGGCCCAAGACAAAGTATAATTGGCTGAAACCCGCGTATTTGCGATCCGTCTGGTATTTAATGAAAAGTTCAGTCCTTTATTAGTGGCATAATCACCATTAACGTATAGGGCATATCCGGTAGGACGTGCAGCAACATTACGAATCTGTAAATAATCCGATTTTTCATTGTAAAACATAGTAATGTCAATACTGATATCATTGGTAACTAATTGCTTAAAACCAATTTCGTAATCTGTGGTTTTGGTGGGCATCAGTTCCGGGTTGGGTGAGCGTGTATAATTCCCCTGTTCAATGTTGGATAAAAACCGTGCATAGCTAATGTATAGATAATCAAATTTCACCGGCATTAAGTATTTACCATACGTTGCATGAAACACTGTTTTATCCGTAACCGGGAACGCCAGACCAATACGCGGACTAATTTGCGTCGAAGGTGTTACATCAACCTGATGAATTAATCCTGCGGCGTCATCATCTGTGGGTTCACTGTACAGGTATTCCATAGGATCGCCAACCCCATTCTTATTTAAATCAGTATAGTAAACTGTTTCCGCTAAAGTACCGGCATCAGTGATGACAATATTCTGATTCCCGCCCGTCAGGGGATTAAATACTTTGTTTGCCGGGTCTACATGATCATAACGCAGCCCCAGGTTCATTATCAAATCATCAAGTTCAAATTTATCCTGAATATAATAAGCCATGATGATGGGTGTCCGTGCTTTATTTATTCCCGAATCCATATCATAACGGCCTGTGATATCATAGCCAATATTATTGGCATAAGCACCTTTATAGGCCTGGAATATCTGATCATCAAAATAATCATCATAATTGGCATCATTGCCTTCTGCTTTATAGGTATCACCTGGGTCTTGTCTAAAATCGGCAATTCCATCAGGCCCTACAACCAGGGCACCGGCGCTGTCATTCCAAGCCGCATCCCAGGTCCAAATATCTTGATCGTCTGAGTAAGGTGCATTGCTGTCAAAATACCTGGCAATGCGGCCGCCTGACACAGAATAGCTGCGAATATTTGCTTTTTCATAGTGACCGCCAAACTTGAGTTCGTGGTCTCCAACTTGCCACAGGATCGATCCTTTCATTGTGTTGCGCTCTTTTTCAGACTTTGAATACCATGTTGAAGACTGACCGGCTACACCATAATTGGCTATTTGCTCCATGGAGCTCGGTTGTGAATTGACACCTTTCCACAGCGGATTCACAAATGTTGTATCATAATCCATACCTACAAACGTCAGGGTAGAGTCCCAATCCACCTCGCTCCGCGTCACAGTGTTTCCCGCTGCATCCAAATACATCCAGGTTGGATTGGAATAATCTTCTACTTTACCATTCAACATATATGGTAATTCAGTTGTGGAAACGCTGCCGTCCTCGTAAACAAAGTTATCAAATCCCTCTCCATAGACTGGATCATAAGAACTGGCCTCACTGCTGAAATTATCAAACTGCAGGGAGAAAAACATTTTGTCAACACCAGGTACTTCACCTGTCAGCCGGCCGTACAAAGTGGATATTGTATTAAATGATTGATTAAAACGGTTTGTTAACCCATCGCCGTCATTGTAATAATTAAACAGTGTGCGGGTATGGGAATAATTGGAGCTCTGGCTATCAAAATAAGTGCCGCCCAGTTTAAACTGCCAGGCAAACGGCAAGAATTTATTTAAGTCAAAAAGCAGGTTCCAGTTAGCTGAGAGCCGATTATACCAGTTATTGGCCCGCGGTCCATAAACGTATGAAATATCATCTGTGTTAATTTTAAGATAACTGGGGGCATCATACTCACCATCCGTATAACCTTCTCCTGTTATGTCCGTCCAAGGTTCACCTGTATCCCAAATAGTGTTGCCGTTCTGATCTGTGAAATCTTCGCCATTATTAGGAAGTCCATTCAATGGATTCAGTTTGTCCGTATCGTATAATGGGAATAAGCCCGCCGTAGGACTATCATCCTGTTGTGTATATTCTAACGCCCCATAATAGCGAATAAAATTCAAAACGGGAATGGGGCCGCCCAGTGAACCGGAAACAAGTTTATTTCCATAAGAATATAATTTATCTCTATCTGTACTTGGCGCTGTGGCACCAATATCAGAAAGGGATTCCCCAGTAAATTGCAGTCTATCTCTTCCTGTTTTTGTAGAAGTATTTACAATACCTGCATTCGCTGAACCGTATTCTGCACCAAAACCACCGGCCTGGAAGGATACTTCCTCAATACTAATATTGGGAATGCTGCCTGTGCGGGTCAGACTAAAAGGATCACTTACATTTACACCGTCCACATAAAAACCTACTTCTTCGGCACGACCGCCACGGACGTGCAGGTTGCCGCCATCCTGGACAACGCTTGTTTGTAAGGCCACAATATTGGCAACCCCTCTAATAGGAAGGTTCTTAATATCTTCCGACCGTATTACGCGTACCTCGTTAGTGGCGTTGATCTCAATAAGGGGTTTATCAGCTATAACTGTAATTTCTTGCCCAGCAATTGCTTCTGAGGAAAGTTCTACTGTATATAAGTTGGTTGTAAGGTCTTTAGTGACGCGTATATTTTCGATCGTTATCACCGCATAACCAATATAAGACAATTTTACATTGTACAACCCGGGGGGGATATTCAGGATGTAAAAATCACCATCTTCATCTGTGGCAGCACCCATGCCGGTTCCTTCCAGGACTACGTTAACACCTGGTAACAAATTTCCATTCGCTTTATCTGTTACTGTACCCATGACCTTTCCTGTTTCACCGGCAAAAATCATCATTGGAAATACAATGATAAGAAGAGCTTTAAATAGCTTAGTTGATTGGTTTGACATAACCATTCTCCATGTTAATTAAATCTTTTATCTTTTATTCTCGGACCGTTAAGGATTTAAAATAAACTCCGCATGCTGTAAAAGGGCTCGGAGTTTAACTGTATATAGCGCTACTATCAACAAAATATCATACACGACAATATACAATTATTCCTGTCTTCGGATGAATTTAGGTTAATCACGTAAAGAATCAAGGATTTTTCTTGCATCTGCGTTATTTTTGTCAAGCTTGATTATCCTCGACAGGACTCTTTTAGCTTCGTCGAGACGCCCCTGACGCTGAAATACAGTAGCCAAAGTACCGTATGCCGGTACAAAATCACTGTTTATTGTTAGGGCTTGCAAAGCAAATCTTTCCGCATTTTCCAGGTCCTCCTCTAACAAAGCAATATTGCTCATATTATGCAGGGCAAAAATATGGTCCGGATCAAGCGCTAAGCAGGATAAAAAATCATTTTTGCCTTTACTAAGCTCAGTTTGTTTGTATAACAGCAATTCTCCGCGATTATTAAACGCATTGGCATAGTCTGGATCTAACGATATGGCCATTGTATAAGCAGCAAGGGCTGCATTAGTAGAATCAGAAAATAGCAGCGCATGACCATAATTATTCCACACAACAGGATTATAAGGATAGCTATTAATAGAACGCCGAAAGGATGACAGTGCTTGTGTTAATCTTTCATCTGCGAAAGCTAGAACACCTAGTTGTGCGAAGGCCAGAGTATGATTTGGGTCTTGCGCTATGGTTTGATAATAAGCCGATTCTGCATTTTTCAAATCCCCCGTCAAATGATATGCCCTGCCCAAATGATACCATCCTGCAATTTGATGTTCATTTTCCTGAAGAGATTTTTTTAACATTGCAATTGCTTTAATTAAATAATCTTTGTGCTGATGTCTTGATTCAAAATAGCGGACGTAAGCAATTCCTGTTTGGATTGCGTTAGGGCTTTTTTCTATAGTAAAAAAGTTCACTAACTCAATGGGTGCATTGTATATCCTCCCAGAGATCGGTGTGGTGGTGGGCTGGATTCTTTTTGGAATCTGAATCTTATGGTCTGTAAAATTTACATGAGGAATATCTGCTGTGCCACTTTGTGTCATATGACATTTAACACAGTCTGAATCTTGTTTATGGTTTTCAATGTTCTTTACTATTAACGTTTGTGGGTCATGGCAGGCTAAACAATTATCATTAAAAGATCTGCGACTGTGTTCCTGCACCGGTACGTGGGGATTATGACAGGTGATACATGTTAAAGATCTGCTTTCTTGGAAACACGCGCTCTTGGCCAAACGTTCTGCATGGCTGGCAATGCGAAATTCATTCGGTTTTTGGTTTTTTTCCATAAATATGCTTTTTACTGAGCTCAATTGTATTCCGGGGCGAAAATCTGTACTTCGTTTATCTGGCTGAAATACACTGATTTCACCCTGTAAATGGCATTGCTGGCATACATCAAGTTGTTCCTGGAAAGGCAGGTGTTTGGGATTTACGATTGTATAATCTATATTGCCTTTTAGTTCGTTTTTGTTATCTATTCTCGATTGTACATGCAGCCGGCCCGGTCCATGACAGCGTTCACAGCCAATACCATGCGGCAGGGGTGTATTATACTTGTTTTGCGAGTTGGGCTCAAAGTCGGTAAAACTATTGTGACAATGCATACATTCTTCAACAATAGGTCGAAAAAAGCGCATATTTGTAGTATGATAACCGGGGCTTAAATCCCACTTTTTTTTATCTACATACCACGTAAGAGGCAATTCTTTCACAAAACCATTCTGTACTGTCACATAAGTACGATTATGATTTCCGGAGCCCATGACATAATCTGCTCCGCGGTTTAATTCGTGGATTTTTTCACCAGCAGCATTGATCCGATATTCTGTTTGGATAATGTTCCCCTCCTGTAATGATGCTTTGTAAAAAAAGTTATTATTGGCATCATAAATAGGTGCATTGTTTTTAAAATCTTCGATTGCTTCCGCATTTCCCGCCGGATAAAATGAACGGCCCATGCCGGTGCGTATAAAACTATTATAAATATCTGCATGGCAGGCGGCACACTCTTCATCTCCTACATATTGAACAGAAGAATCCAGATTTTTGTAAGAGGGTATTGTTGATCTATTGGGCTGAGTAAACAACAAACCAACAATCATTACGGTAAAAGTCAGTAAAATGAATAAATGTTGTTTATTCATTTTACCATTAACTTTTTTGGAGGAATGGGATGAGAACTTGACGTGAGTGTTTTCTTGAATGGCTTTTTCTTTTTCCTGGCCATGATCAAGAAATTAATGCTTTATTACTTTCCTACCAATCATCACCATAAGGGCCGCCATAAATACCCATATCATTGCGTGAACTGTTGGTGTCATTGTATATATCATCAGGATTACCGGCGTTTTTGCAGGGAGAATTCAATTCCAGTGCAAAATTGCCGCGATTCGAATCAACGAACATCGGGTCCTCTTTCAAGTTTCCCTCTCCAGATACGAACTGAAATTCATCGCTGTTTGTGTAGATAGCTAACTGAGGAAAAAAGCGGCTATCCACCCCACCGATATTCGACCAGGCTATTGTATTGACAATGGATAAAATTCCATTGTTCACTGCTGATCCAGATGCATTAGACCCGCCCCACCAGCCTGAACTAGAGGTTGAAGATCTGTTTTTATACAGCACACAATTGATCACTGTTGCAACACCGTTTGTGCCCACGACAAAACCGCCGCCGCCAGCATAACCACCATTTTTCATAAATAGACAATTATATATTTCTGCGGTGCCGTCAACCCCCAAGCCGCCGCCATGCCCCTGGGTCTTATTGTTGCGCAGGATTGTATTCCGCATGATCAGATTCCCTTGATATTGATATACACCTGCACAATCATATGCACCGCCAGGAAAACGAGCATAGATATTATTTTTATCAATTTTGCAGCGAATAATTTTGTTGTTGCCATCAGTTATCACGCCGCCGCCTTCCCGGTTAGAGAAATTTCTAGTAACTCTACTTTCAATCATTTGTGCTTCATCCTGCAAATAAACGCCGCCGCCCATACCGTTTGGATAGATCTGAATATTGGCATTGACATCTTCTTTTGCACGATTGTTGCGAATGATACAATCTTGAATAACTGTATTTCCTTTCGCCCAAATACCGGCACCATAAAGAGCTTCTCCACCGATGATAGTCAGTCCATTTAATTTCCCGCCATTTATTTCCACAACAGAACCCATCTCATTCAGACCGCCGAATAGGGTTATTTCCGGTATGGTAATACCTCTGATGGTTACATCTTTATCTAAAAATTGAAAATGTCCACGATAAAGGCCTGGATACACTTTTATCGTGTCGCCATTATCTATAAAATTTGAATCAAATGCTGTTTGGGGATCATCGTAATGGCTGGGAACTTTTAATGATGTCACATTGGGCACTACAAACGGAGCGGATAGAGCATGGATGAACTGATCGTCCTGATCAACAATTCGTACACGGTATTGAAAAGTGACGTCATCATCTATGGTGTCTGTATATGAAGTTTGTAAGGAATCCTGAATATGGGCAAGTTCTATCCATACAACACTATCGCCGTAAGTTGCAGAGCGTTCAACTAAAAATTCTTTGAATTTTTTTATGGTGATGTTGGACCATTCCAAAGTAACCGGGGCAGGATGGTATATCTTTTCACTTTTATAATTGTGACTCACTGCAAATATATCATCATCTGTGGGTTCTGTGGAAAAAGGTGATTCACATCCAAGGTAAACAAAAAGTAATAATAAAATACGTTTCATATCTTATAAGCTAATCTTGAATGTGACAATTTCCCTGTAGCGCTCAAAATAATTAAATCCTTGTCGGATACTTTCTTCCAACGTTAGATCTAATTCTTCTTTGGACATCATATTTCTGATTGTATAAGATAAACTGCAGTTCAATTTCCAGAATTTTTTTTGCACTGTAATGTTCAGATTAGCATTCTCCCGTGCTTTGCGTACTCCATCGCCATAACCGGCAATATAATAATACTGCTCGCCTTCGTTCAAATGATCATAGCTCATCGTAAGCCAGCCCAAATTCAATTCAGCTGTGGAAACATAGCGATATTCAGGTTTGTTGGGGAACACCAAAATATTGCTTATGCCTAACCAGGTTCCAGCACTGCTAACAGAAAATTTGCCATCAAACATAACCATTTTCAGTGCTGCTTCAAACCCGCGGATATCGGCTGTCAGATCGTTAAATGGAACCGGGGGTCCTACCTCAACAGGTCGATACGCGATCTTGTTTGTGTAGTCATTGATAAAAACACCAAGAATCAAATTTATTTCAGAAATGGGTAATTCTGTCTGGACATCCATAAAGGTCATGTTCAAATTGACTTCTGTAGCAGATAAATGCTCGCGGGTAAGCACCGTGTCCATTGAACTATCGAACACGGCATGGGCAAAACGGAAGCGGTCACTCAAAGTTGGTAATCGGGAATTGTTGCCCTGATTCACAAACAATGAATAACGCAGTTTATTGGTTTGACCATCAACATGAACCCCGAGTCTTTTGCTGGTAACAACTGTGTTTAATTCATTGTAATCTTCATCCAGCTCTCCTGTTGGTAGTCCTCCAGCATAATAATTATAGGTTTCATCAAGGACAGTTTTAATTTTGTTATATCTAAGACCGAGTTCCCAATTTATATGATCCAAAATAGGGCTGTCGCTCACTATAGCCCAGCGGGAAACCAGAGCCAGAGCTCGGGTGGTTCTGGACATATCCGCCACATGATCCTCTGTCTGGAAACCATCCACATCAAAATAAGAGCGGTCACCATTAAAAAATTGTTCTTCGGATTCAATTTGAATTGTGTTTTTTATATCTCGGATAGAAAATCCCTTGGAGACTTGAAGTATATTAGAGCCATCCTTTAGTTTTTCATTGACACTGGTGAAATAGTTTTGGTTTAAATACCAGGAGCGTTGTCCCGCCATGAATGACCAATCTTGTGTTTTTAAAATCGGGCCTTCATATTTTGCACTAACCACTTCCAAGCCATCATCAGCTGTTACACTTCCTGATTCAAATTCCAGTGTTTTACCCAAATTATACCAGCTAATATCAACCCGTCCGGAAAGAACATCTACGCCTCCAAACATATTGTTAAAAATAGACGTGGTAATGGTTCGGCCGCCGAAAGCGCGCTTCTTTCCCGTGTAGCGGCCACCTACGCCTACAGGACCATAAATACCCGTTGCACCGTATGATAGATCCAGATCATCATTATATGTTTGACCAATGCCCTCAGTAAAATAAACTGAATTATGCACTGCTTTACGGCTTTCGATATTTACAACTCCGCCAATGGCACCACTGCCAAATAATGATGAACCCCCACCCTTAATGACTTGAATTTGCTCAATGGAATTCAAATCAATGAAAGACAGATCGGCCACGCCGGTATTGGCATCATTGATACGCACCCCATCCAAAAATACAGCCACATCGGTCGCATTGCTGCCGCGGATGCTGATAGTCTGTTTACCACTGTTGGTATAGTTCAACTGCAAACTGGAAACACGTCGCAGGGCACTACCAATATCGCGCGCTCCCTGCAGCTCTATGGCTTCAATATCAATCCGGTCCACTGCTGAAGCAACATCCAACTCCACCTTTCTGCGCACACCCATTACATAGATCTCCTGGGTTTCTATAACAGTAGGTTTCAGTTCAATATGGATCAATGTATCTTTTGCTACAACAACTATGTTCAAATCATAGGCGATATGGGTGGCTTCCAATGTAATAGGGTAATCCTGTGTAGTGGAAAAAGTGAATTTCCCTTCCAGATCAGAGGCAGTGCCTTCTGTGGTTCCTTTAATTATAATATTTACACCAGGAATGGGATTACCATCACTGGCATCAATCGTGCGGCCACTTATATCTTTCCTCTGAGCGCCTAACAGGCACAGAATGGATAATTGAATAATTAGAAATTTTTGCATAAGGGGGTGTAAAAACAGGCGAGAAGTTAACGGATTTATGAAAAGAGTGTACCCATTTCTCTTTCCGTCTTTCCACCCAGCCCATAATCGCCTGAATAGCCCATGTTTCCAGAGCTATTTTCTGAGTGCCGCCTTTAAAAAAATATGTTCCGGTATTTCAACATCAAACTGGATATCATCGATTACCCATTCCGTGCCTTTGCTGTTGCGCTTTAGTGCATCCTTAAAAATAAATCGCGAAGGAAACCAACGGCCTTGTATTTTTCTGATCCCATCCATTGTGGATGTTTTTAAGAGTTT